>TARA_B110000008_G_scaffold159867_1_pt1 | contig 44331 bp, 44 predicted proteins | sample TARA_B110000008 | Tara Oceans TARA_B110000008 (sample SAMEA4396496) | marine metagenome | biome: Westerlies Biome; feature: [DCM] deep chlorophyll maximum layer (ENVO:01000326); material: water (ENVO:00002006), including particulate matter (ENVO:01000060) such as... | depth 40 m
TGGTTACTTTTATAAATCTTCTAACATTTTCAAGAATTGTATTAGCATCAATTATTTTTCTTTTATTGATGTCTTCAGATGGCTATCTACTAGCATTTATATTGTTCAATATTGCTGGTTTTACTGACTGGCTGGATGGTTACTTAGCAAGAAAATATAATGCAGTATCTCAGCTTGGAGAAATACTTGATCCAATAGCTGATAAAATCTTGGTAGTATTTCTTTTCTTTGGGTTAGCGGTAAATCTTTCAAGTTATTTAATTGGGTTTTTTGCAGCTCTAATCATTACAAGAGAAATTTGGGTTGGCGCCTTACGAGACTTAAATGCTAGAAATAACAAGAGCGAAGCTACTAAGGTAACTTTTTTAGCAAAAATTAAAACAACAGTTCAGCTTTTTACAATCAGTATTTACCTTATTGCGCTAACTATAAATAATATGCTTCTTATTGTTGTTGCAGATATTTTTCTTTTTGCCTCTCTTTTTATCACTTTATACACAGGTTTTATCTACACGATAAATTCTTATAAGGATACTAATAGATAGCTAATGAAGTTAATAGTTGTAAGTGGAGGTTTTGATCCTATTCATTCAGGCCATATTGCTTATTTTAAATCTGCGAGGAGCTACGGAGATAAATTGATGGTTGCTCTTAATAGTGATGCTTGGTTAGAGAAAAAAAAGGGTAAATTTTTTATGCCTTTTGATGAAAGAAAAGCTATTGTTGAATCAATAAAATTTGTAGATGAGGTTATTAGTTTTAAAGATGACGACAAAGGCTCTTGCATTAATGCATTAGAAGAAATTAAAAATCTTATCCTGATGATGATGTCTATTTTGCTAATGGGGGCGATAGAGATAAAAAAAATATACCAGAGATGTCTGTTTCTGGGATAAATTTTCTTTTTAGTGTTGGCGGTGATGATAAAAAAAATTCATCGTCATGGATTCTTAATAAATGGCAAAATTATTTTGAAGAAAGACAGTGGGGTTCATTCTTCAACTTATTTGAAACAAAGAACATTAAAGTAAAAGAGTTAATAGTAAACCCTGGTAAATCTATGAGTTTTCAGAGGCACTTTAAAAGAAATGAGATTTGGCTTGTCAGTGAGGGCTGTTGTACTGTTATATATTCAAATGATATAGATAATAAAAATATAAAAGAGATACAACTGAATAGATTTGATCATTGTCTTATTCCAGTTGGTCATTGGCACCAAATAAGTAATCATTCAAATATGAAAACGCATATTATTGAAATTCAATATGGTGAAGATTGCATAGAAAGCGATATACAGAGACTTGATAAAGATTAATTTATCTTTTTACTTTCCTTTATTCGTGTATACAATACATCTTGCTTAACTTGGCTGGATGGCAGAGTGGTTATGCAGCGGCCTGCAAAGCCGTTTACGCCGGTTCGATTCCGGCTTCAGCCTCCAATTAAATGATGAATATAGATAATATTGAAAACTCACTCGCTAATATATTAGATAAAAATGATATCAAGTTAGATAAGGATTCAAAAGAAAAATATTCTCAAGATTGGTCCTCCGTTATTCCTGATGATCCATTAGCAATAACCTTTCCTAAAAGCACTAGTCAAGTTAAAGAAATAGTAAAATTTTGTAATATTAATAATATTTCATTTATACCTTCTGGAGGCAGAACTGGTTTATCAGGTGGTGCAACAGCAATTAAGAATGAGCTGATAATATCGTTTGAAAAAATGGATAAAATTACAAATTTTGATGAATCAAGCAGAATTGTAACTTGTCAGCCAGGCTTGATTACTAAAAAACTTCAAGACTTTGCAGATCAAAATAACCTTTTTTATCCTATTGAATTTTCATCAACTGGATCTAGCCAAATAGGGGGGAACATAGCGACGAATGCAGGTGGAATAAGGGTTATAAAATATGGCCTAACTGGTAAATATGTTAAAGGCATAAAGATGATTAGTGGTAACGGCGATTTTTTTAATTTTGATTCAGGCCTAATTAAAAATGCAACAGGCCCAGATCTAAAAAATTTGCTGATAGGTTCTGAAGGTATATTCGGTCTGACCACCTCCTGTAGTATGCAATTGATCGAGAAACAAAAAGAAACGAAAGTTGCAATGATCGGGCTTAATGACATAAATAAACTTGATTTTATTAGGATGATCTTATGTAAAAATAATGATATTGAGGCAATCGAATTTTTTACTGATGCAGCACTTTCAAAAGTTATTGAAAGCTTTAATTTTGATAATCTTTTGGGAAAAAAATATAATTTTTATTTAATAGTTGAGTATTCTGAAACGAGAACAGAAAAAACATTTGAAAGCCTAATAAAAGATTCATATATTGATGACGTTATAATTAGTCAGAACCTAAAACAAAAAAATGAAATATGGAAAAGTAGACTCCTTATTTCTGAGAGCATAGTAAATCATAATCCTTATAAATATGATATTGCTGTACCAATTAGTAAATTTAATTGTCTGGTAAAAAAAATTGAGAGTTATTCAAAAGATATTGCAAACATTGAACCAATTCTTTTTGGGCATATAGGAGACGGCAACCTTCACGCAAACTTTATTGGAACAAGCAATCAGTTTTCTGATAAAACTGTAAATGCTTTGGATAGCCTAATACTAAATATAATAATTGATTTAAAGGGAACAATAAGCGCCGAACATGGAATTGGGGTTTTGAAGAAAAGTATTTTTTCTAAAGTAGCATCAAAAAATAAAATTGATATTTTAAAGTCAGTAAAATCAAGTTATGACCATAAAAACCTTCTAAATCCAGGAAAGTTAATATTTTAATTTTAATTTAAATTTTTATAGCTATAATATCGACATTGTATGCCCAGGTGGTGGAATTGGTAGACACAAGGGACTTAAAATCCCTCGCAGGCAACTGCATGCCGGTTCAAGTCCGGCTCTGGGTACCATCATCCTTCCCGTTAATATTAATTAGCAGTTATAATTATTGCAATAACATTTAATAAGTAAAAATATAATGACCAACGCAAACGAAGATATAGACTTAAAAATAATATTTAGGAATTTTTGGGATCAAAAAATATTAATTATTCTTGTTACATCTGCATTTGCAATTTCGTCAGTTTACTATTCCTTAAGTCTTCAGAATATTTACACATCTTCAGTTTTGTTAGAAATTAATTCTAGTGATAATAACAACCAAGTATCAGATCTTGCATCAAGATATGGTGGCTTAGCTTCTCTTGCCGGGATATCTATGCCGACAGCCGAGGGTGATAAGGCAAGCTATGTTAAAGAGACTCTAAGATCAAGGCAGTTTACGAAACACATTTTAGATTTCCCATCAATAAGAGAAAATTTAATGGCTGCAAAATCATTTAATGCTATTGATAAAAATATTATTTATGACAATAGTATTTACGATTACAATAGCAAGTCTTGGGTTAGAGAAGTGCCACGGGGCAAAAGTATCACTCCTTCATATCTTGAGGTAAATAAATATCTTAAAGAATCACTCATTATTAGTCAGGATGATGAATCTGGCTATATTTTAATTAGTTTTAAGCATGTTTCTCCAGTTTTTTCATATGAATTCTTAAATTTAATAGTAAGGGAGTTAAATAATGTAATGTTGGATAAGGATTTGCTTGAAGCTAACGAATCTTTAGTATTTTTAAAAACTAGGCTAGCCGAAACCAAAGAAAAAGGAATTAGAGACTCTATCAATAGCTTAATTGCATCTCAACTCCAAATTATTATGTTAGCTAGTGTTGGTGAAGAGTATATTATAAAGACAATAGATAGGCCTTTTATACCTGAGGAGAAAACCTCCCCATCAAGATCACTTATATGTATAAGCATTACTATGTTAGGCTTTATCTTTTCATTAGTTATTTCGTTAATAGTTACTTTTTTAAAGACAAGAAGATATCAGCATAGTTATTCATGAACGCTTTTAAAATTACTGTAGTTGGGTCTGGTTATGTTGGATTTTCTTTATCTATTCTGCTAGCCCAGCAAAACGAGGTGATCGTATACGATATAGACTCTGAGAGAGTAAAAAAAATAAATGAAAAAAGATCACCAATTAGCGATCTTAAATGTGAAGATTTTCTCCGCAAAAAAAAACTTAATATAATAGCTACTACCTCAAAAAAAGATGCTTATATCAATTCTGATTTTATAATAATAGCTACCCCAACAAATTATAATGAAGAATTAAATTTTTTTGATGTCTCAACTATTGATAATGTACTTGATGATATTGATCTCTATAACAGCCAAACCCCTGTTATAATAAAATCCACTATCCCTGTAGGGTATACAGACAGGGTAAATGAAAAGTTTAATAGAGATATTTTCTTTTCACCTGAGTTTTTACGAGAAGGCTCTGCGTTACAGGACAATCTGGAACCATCTAGAATTATTATTAGCTCTAATGCAAGCAATGCAGCAAATTTTGTTAAATTATTAAAAAAATCTGCAGTTAAAAAAGATATCTCAGTCTTTTTTATGTCTCCCCAAGAAGCCGAATGTGTAAAGTTGTTTTCTAATTCATATTTAGCAATGAGGGTATCATTTTTTAATGAGCTGGATAGTTATGCTCTAAGCAATGGCATTAGCGCAAAGAATATTATTGAGGGCGTTTGTTCAGATAATCGAATTGGAGATAGCTATAACAATCCCTCTTTCGGTTATGGTGGTTATTGTCTTCCAAAAGATACAAAGCAGTTATTAGCCAATTTTGATAATGTGCCACAAAATATTATCAAAGCAATAGTTGACTCTAATAACACAAGAATTAAGTTTATGACCAAGAAAATTCTAGATCTCAAGCCCAAGACAATTGGAATTTATAGGTTAACAATGAAGACAGGAAGTGACAATTTTAGAGAGGCTGCAATAACGAAAGTAATTGAAAATCTAATCCTTAAAAAAATTAAGATATTAATCTATGAACCTCTTTTAAAAATCGATTATAAAAATGCCGAAATTACTAAAGACTTAAATTATTTTAAAAAAAACTCAGATATAATTGTTGCTAACAGAATCTCACAGGACATTGAAGATATCACTGCTAAAATTTTTTCAAGAGATTTATTTAACAGGGATTAAATTGAAAGTTGCTATCATAGGTGCAGGTATAAATGGTTTATTTACCTCATATGTTTTATCTCAAAATGGGTATCAAGTTGATTTATTTGATTCCAATAAAGCTCTTTCACAGACAAGCTCAAGCTCATCAAAACTTTTGCATGGGGGTATTAGATATCTAGAATTTGGACATTTATCCCTAGTTAGAGAATCACTTCTAGATAGACATTGGTGGCTGATCAATGCACCAGAGTATTGCACGCCATTTGAGATGCATATTCCAATTTATAAAAATACAAATAGATCAATACTTAAGTTGCTTGTGGGAGCATTTTTGTACAATATTTTAGCTGGTAAGTATTCGTTAGGATCATCCAAATGGAATCCATCTAAAAACTCTCAAAAACTTTTAAATGAGATTAGAAATACTGATTTTAAGGGAAGTGTTTCTTTCTATGACTTACAAATGGATGAAGCTGGCTTAGGCCTATGGGTGAAAAAAAATGCAATAAGATCTGGAGTAAAAATATTTGAAAATATGCCCATCAGAAAATTTGATGTAAATGGAAACCTTCAACTACCAAATGGGGATTCCAAATCATATGACTTCATATTAAATATTGCAGGACCGTGGTCTGCCGAATTAAACAGGTTAAATATGATTAATACTGACTTTGATCTTGAGCTAATTAGAGGCAGCCATCTTTTTATCGATCGACCTATTAGTAATTTTTACTTACTGCAAGAAAGTGCTGGCCAGAGAGTTATATTTGTAATGCCATATGATGGTCAGACTCTTATAGGTACAACAGAAGTAACTCAAGATCTTCATGATCCAATTAGTTGCTCATCAGAAGAGTCTGAATATTTATTAAATATATATAATAATTTTTTTGAAAAAAAATTAACCGTTAATGATATAAAAAAGACATTTAGTGGATTGAGGCCAATTATAAATAATACTAAAAAAAGAAAAAATTTTTTTGTTCCGTCAATGGCCAGTAGAGAGATGAAAATATTTGATGAGAATCGTCTGATTTCTTTGTATGGAGGAAAATGGACTTCAGCCCCTTCCACTGCAAGGAAAATTTTAAAAAAAATTCAATCTATAAATATATGAATATTCAGCCTAAGAAGATCATGTTTTTAGACAGAGATGGGATCATTAATCACGACTTAGGCTATGTTTATCAGAAAAAGGATTTTGTATTTACTAATGATATATTTGATCTTTGTCATTATTTGCAATCTTTAAATTTTGAATTCATTGTTGTCACAAACCAATCTGGAATTTCAAGAGGATTTTATTCAGAGAAAGATTTTCTTAAGCTAAATAAATGGATGATAGATTTTTTTAATACCAAGGGAATTCATATTTTAGATGTATTTTATTGCCCCCATCAGGATAAAGATGAATGTATGTGCAGAAAACCTAAAAACGGCCTCTTTACTAGCGCTTTCAAAAAATTTCATATTGACAAGGAAAAGTCTTGGATGATTGGAGATAAAATATCAGATATAGAAGCTGCTAATTCATCAGGCATCATAAATACTGTATTTTGTCATAAAAACGAAGCAAGCTCTAAAGCTAAATTTTCAATAAATAAACTCAAAGAACTCCATAATATTATAGAATAATTAAAATGACTAAAAAAATTAATTTAAACGGTAAGAATGTTCTTATAACCGGGGGAGCAGGCTTTATAGGTAGCAATATTGCTTTTTATCTCCAAGAAAAGTATCCAGAATGCAATATCACTATTTTTGATAAGTTTAGAGATAATAATTTTTTTCATAATGGCAACCCTACAAGCTATGGTCATTTTGATAACTTAATAGGATTCAAGGGTAGGATAATTTGTGGAGATATTTGCTTAAAAAATGACCTTGCATTATTAATGGATCTAGATTTTGATTTTATCTTTCATCAAGCAGCCATTTCAGATACTAGGGTATATGATCAAAATATTGTAATGAGAACTAATGTAAATTCTTTTTATGATCTAATCAACTTAGCTAAGAATAAGAATGCAACGCTGATATATGCAAGCTCAGGAGCTGTATATGGAAGCTCTATCTCTCCTCAAACAGTTGGCATGGAGTCTCCTGAAAATCCATATGGTTATAGTAAGTACTCAATGGATATGATCGCCAAAGAGTCTATCAGAAGTGGCAATTTTACAAAAATTTATGGTTTGAGATATTTTAATGTGTATGGACCTGGTGAGTTTTATAAAGATAAGACATCGTCTATGGTAATTCAATTGGGGCATCAAATTTTGTCAGGCAAACCCCCAGGTCTGTTTACTGGTTCTGAAAAAATTTTTAGAGATTTTATTTATATTGATGATATCGTAGATGCAAATATTCTATGTATAAGTTCTTCAAGCCCAGGAATTTATAATATTGGTACTGGCGCTCCTAAAAGCTTTCAAAAAGTTCTAGATTATTTACAAGATCATCTAGGCAAGTCAGAAGTAAATTATTTTGATAACCCATATAAAGAGGGTTATCAGTATCATACTTCTGCTGAGGTAGAAAATACCTACAATGAATTAGGATTTAAGGCCAAGTTTGACCTTAAAAGTGGTATTGAAAAATATATACCTTATATTAAGGCTGCTTACAAAAAAATAATCAATGATTAATTTCCCAAAAACTAAAGTAAAAATTCTCGTTATTGGCGATATTATGATAGATCATTATCTTTGGGGATCTTCAGATCGTATATCTCCTGAAGCTCCAGTTCCAGTAGCTTTAATTTCAAATGAAAGCAAAACGCTGGGGGGCGCTGGAAATGTTGTTAAGAATTTAGTTGCATTTGAGTCAAAGGTTGATTTGTTGAGTGTTATTGGTAATTGTGATGCTTCGAGTGAAATACAACAAATGCTTGGTGATATTGGAGTAAAAGATACCTATCTTCTTAAAGAGGCAGGCAGATCTGCTTCAGTTAAATCTAGGGTCATTGTTTCAAGACAACAAGTATTAAGGTTTGATAAGGAAGATCAAAGACAAATTTCAAGCGAAACCGAAGTCAAGGTTATCAAGCAATTTAAAAAAATTGCTAAAAATTATGAAATTATTTTAATATCCGATTATGGTAAGGGACTACTATCTAAAAAATTGACACAAAAAATTATTAGTTTCTCTAATAAAATAAGCAAAAAAGTAATTGCAGATCCCAAAGGTGTTGATTATTCAAAATATAAAAATTGTTACTTTATTACACCAAACAAAAAAGAAGCTAGTGAAGCTTCAGGAATAAACATTATAGATAAAACTAGTCTGTCCAGCGCAACAAGAAAGCTTAAAAAAGAACTAAATTTAACATACTCACTAATAACAATGAGTGAGGATGGCATTTCTCTTTACTCAAAATCTTTAGAGACATTCCCAACCTTTGCTAGAGAGATTTTTGATGTAACTGGCGCCGGAGACACAGTCATTGCTGCACTTGGATATGCATTAGCTCATAAATTAACAATTAAAGAGGCAATATATTTTGCAAATATGGCTTCTGGGGTAGTCATTGGAAAAATTGGAAGCTCATCAGCCTCAATTACTGAAATACAAGCTTATGAGACTAACTTATTTCTAGACAAAAAAACTAAAATTATAAAAAACTATTCTGATGTATTAAAAATATCTAATGAAGCTAAAAAAATGGGAAAAACATTAGTTTTTACAAATGGATGTTTTGATATTATTCATCCTGGGCATATTAAATATCTTAAAAAAGCAAAAAGTTTTGGAGATGTTCTGATAGTTGGGCTTAATTCAGATAAATCTGTGAAAAAACTTAAGGGTGAGAGCAGACCAATAAATACTGAGACTGATAGAGCTGAGGTTTTACTGGGATTAAAATCCGTTGACTATGTTGTTGTTTTTACTGAAGAGACCCCTCTAAAATTAATTAAATCAATTAGACCTAATATTCTTGTAAAGGGAGGGGATTACATGGGAAAAAGAGTAGTTGGCGAAGAATTCTCAGATAAATTAGAGATTGTTAAATTTGAGAAAGGGAAAAGTACATCTAATATCATAAATGTTATAAAAGGATTGTAAATGTTAGAAATAAAAAATGAATTCAAAGATCATATAGAAGTTACTAATAAAACCCTTGAGGGTTTAAATGAGGATATCAAAGAAGCCTCTAGAGAGTTAATCAAGGCTCTCAGAAACCATAAAAAGATAATTTTATTTGGCAATGGTGGAAGCGCATCAGATGCTCAGCATATTGCTGCAGAGTTAGTTGGTAGATATAAATCTGAAAGAATAGCTTTGCCAGCAATAGCCTTAAATACAGATACTTCTATTATGACAGCTGTTGGAAATGATTATGGCTATGATGAGGTTTTTAGAAGGCAGGTAGAAGCTTTATGTAGTCCTGGCGATGTTGTTATTGGAATTAGTACTAGTGGTATGAGTTTGAATGTTATAAATGCTCTTAAAAGCTCAAAAAAAATTGGGTGTATTAATCTAGGGTTATCAGGAAGAGATGGGGGTGATATGACTGCTTTGTGCGATTATAATCTCATTATTCCCTCTCAAACAACTGCTAGAATTCAAGAAATGCATATTCTAATTGGACATATTTTTTGCCAGCTAATAGATAATGAATATAGCGGTCTATAGAATAAGAATTAATTTTTAATTTGAGTTATAATTTTTTCTAATCACACATTGTTTTTGCCCTCAGGAGCACCCTATGAAAAGAATTGCTATTAACGGTTTTGGAAGAATCGGAAGAGCTATCGCCAAGATCAATGATAAGAATAAACTCTTTGATTTAGTCTTAATTAATGATATCAATCCTCATCCTGAAAATTTGGCATATCTTTTTAAATATGACTCAACATATGGCAGATTTAATGGCAATGTTGGTCATGGAGAAAATTCAATCTCTATTAATCAAAAAGAATCCATCTATTCATCGCATTCTAAATTAGAAGATATACCATGGGATGAACTCTCTATTGATTTGCTAATAGATTCCTCAGGTATTGGAAAAAATATACTAGATGGAAAGTCTTTAATTCAGCAAAAGAAGTTTAAAAAAATGATTGTCACGAATTCTTATAAAGATGTTGATAATGAAATAATCATGGGTGTCAATGATGATTCTCTGTCACCTTCTGATGATGTTGTATCTAATAGTATTTGTGATGCTAATGCTATTGCGCATATTATGAAATGGCTTGATGATGAATTTCAAATATTAGGTGGATCATTAACTACCTTGCATCCTTGGCTAGCATACCAAAATTTAGTTGATGGTACTTCCATATCTTCATCAAACCCAGGGGTTGTTTGGAAAGATTATGCTCTTGGCAGAGCAAGCACTGGAAACCTTATACCAAAAAATACTACTGCAATGACAGCTGTTGAAAAAGTTTTGCCTAATTTGCACGGTAGGGTTTTATCATTCTCTTACAGAATCCCAACAGATATCGTTGCATCATCTGACATCACGCTTAATCTAGGAAGAGAAGTCTCTGAAGACGAGTTAAAAAAATTCTTTGTAGATAAATGTGCTTCTAGTCAGTACATAAATATGAATTCCGAATCTTTAGTATCAATGGATTATGAAATGGAGGAAGTAAGTGGGGTTATTGATGCACAGTGGTTAAAAACAAATGGAAATGTTGTAAAGGTTGTTTTGTGGTATGACAATGAGTGGGGTTATAGCTCTAGAGTATTAGATTTAGCTAATAAATTACTTTCATTGTGATCAAATTTCTTGATATGGATGGGGTAATAATAGACTCAATCGAGGAATGTTATAGTGTTTCAAAAGATGCGTACTATGAGAGTAAGTCATTTATCTATTCTGAAGATAGATATAAAAAAATATTTTTTAAGTACAGGGGCCATGTTAGACCTCCATATGAATATTTTTGCTTACATGATGCTATTGAGCATTTTTATGACAAACAATTTGATGATTTACAATTTATAAATTTTTTTAATAATAACTCTAAAAAATTTCAATATGATGACAAAGCGGCTTTTGAAGAAACTTTTTTTACAATTCGCTTAGATCATCAAAATAATGATTTTGACAGCTGGATTAAAATGAATCCGCTTACTTCATTTGGGGAGACACTAAAATCAAAAAATAATGCTAACACCTATGTGATTACAACAAAAAACATGCAGGCGGCCAAGAAGATATTAAATTTTTATAAGATAGGAGTTGATAAAATATATTCTAATGATGAAGTTAGGGATGCAGGAACAAAAGGCAAATTAATAAAAGAAATTATGGATGCTTCTAATGAGTCAGATGCTATCTTTATTGATGACTCAGTTGAACATCTTGATACTGTTGATGATGATAGAGTTACATGTTATTTTGCTGATTGGGGATATGGAAAGAACACTGACTACCCAACATACAGCTTCGTAAAATGTTAAAATTGATTAATATTATGAAAACATTTATAAAAAAAATCTTACCATTTAATTTTGATAGAAGAATTAAATCAGATTTATTAATTATTCCAAAAATATTATTTGGTGATCAATTATGAATATAGCTTTAGTCATTGGTAAAAAAAATAGCATGGGTGTGCCGGGAAAGAACATCAGAAAAATTGTTGGCAGGCCAGCGGCAGAGTATGCATTCATTGCGGCCCAATACTCAAATATTGATAGGATATATGTATCTACTGATTCAGATGAGATCGCTGAAATAGGTTCAAAATATAAAGCAACTCATATTCTAAGACCAGAAGAGTTAGCGACTCCTGATGCACTAACTGAGGATGCCCTGATGCATGCTTACGAATTTATAAAATCAGATATTGGCGATAAAAAAATTAATACTATTTCATTACTTTTTTGTAACAACCCCGCCATTGATGTTAAAAAATTAAAAGAGGCAATTGAATTTGTGAATACCACAAATGAATATGATTCATGTTTTTCCGTTGTAAAGTATGACATGTTCTCTCCAGCAAGAGCGCGAAAGTTAAACGAAAATGGGGAGATGATTCCTTTTGTTGAACTAAAGCATTTAGATAATGTTTCTTCAATTAGAGATTCTCAGGGTTCTTGTTATTTTTGTGATCTATCAATCCAAGTTATGAAACCAATTTGTTTTGAAGATATGGACAACGGACAACTCCCTTTCAAATGGCAGGGTAAAAAATCTAAGGCGATTGAAACTGATTTTGGTTTTGATATTGATACAGAGTGGCAATATGTAGTGATAGAGTATTGGTTAAAAAATCGTGGTTTTACAGAAGAAAACATTCCATGGAGTCTAGAAAATTGATAAAAAATAATTTTTTGAAATCAAAGCTTCAGAAGGGAGAAAGTACTGTTGGAACTTGGCAAACAATACCGTCACCAATTGTAACTGACATTATTTGCTCAGCTGGATTAGATTTCGTAATCGTTGATGCAGAACATGGTCCCATATCTTTTGAAACTGCTCAAGAAATGGCAATCGCATGTGAGTCTAGGGAAGTATCTCCAATTATGAGAGTAGGTAATATAAATGAAGATGATATCTTGAAAGCTCTTGATATCGGTATGCATGGAATTCAGATTCCAAATATAAAAAATGTTGATGACGTTAATAAGATAATTGAATATTCAAAATATCCCCCAATTGGTAGTCGAGGTTTTTCGCCGTTTACAAGATCAGGCGGTTATTCTCTTGAAAATGCAACTCAAATAACTGAAAAAGCAAATCAGAATACATTAGTAGGAATTAATATTGAAGGAGTGGAGGCTATTAACAATATTGATAAAATTTTAGAAATTAATGAGTTAGATATTATCTTTATTGGTCTATTTGATTTATCAAAGGCTCTTGGAATACCTGGTGAAGTGGATAATCCTAAAGTTGAGAATTATTTAAAAGAATTAACAAAAAAAATACTGAAGTCTGGAAAATATCCAGGAACTATTGCAACCTCAAAAGAAAAAATTAAATCTTTTAAAGATATAGGTCTTCAGTATATTTTATATCTTGTTGATTGTGAGATTATAAGATCAGGATACTCAAACTTACATAAATAATGTCAGTATATATAACAGACTATATCCAAAATCCTAATCTAGAAAGTCGAGTGCTGAACGATCGAATTACTAAAAATAAAAAAGATGCAGAAGTCCTATTGGTGTGGCACCAAATTATAAATAATCAATTTTTAAACAATTTTCCAAATTTAAAGGGAGTTGTTAGGTATGGGGTTGGCTATGACATGGTTGATTTAGAGGCTATAAATGATAGAAATTTATATTTTTGCAATACACCAGATTATGGAACAGATGAAGTAAGCGACACTGTAATAGGAATGTTAATGAACATTTCTAGAGGAATTTCTCAATATAATTATGCTTGCAAAAGATACAAAGATAATACATGGCAAGAAAATACCTTGCCGAATATTAAAAGGACTAGTGATATCAATTTTGGCGTTATTGGTGCTGGAAGAATTGGTGGCAGTATTCTTAGAAAAGCAAAGGCTATTGGTTTTAATTGTCTTTTTTACGATCCATACAAGGAAGCAGGTTACGAAAAGATGCTTGGTGTAATAAGAGTTGATTCCCAAGCTGAATTATTAGATATTTCAGATATTATTTCAATCAATACACCATTAACTAATGAAACAAGAGGGATGGTAAATCAAGATTTTATTCTAAGCATGAAACAGGAATCTTCTATTATCAATGCTGCGAGAGGAGAAATTGTATCTGATTTAGATATTTTTATAGAACCATTAAAAAATAATAAATTAAGCTCAATTGCGCTTGATGTTTTACCCCAAGAACCACCAAAAGGCTCGCGTCTCATTGATGCTTGGAGAAGCAATGAAGAATGGATTGCAGGAAGAGTAGTTATTAATCCTCATACATCTTATTTCTCAGATATGGCATATATAGAAATGAGGACTAATGCTGCAAAAAATGCAAAAAGAATTTTAGATGGAGAAACTCCTATTAATATTATAGTAAGTAAAGATTGATGATTGATATTCTAGCGCATAGAGGAATTTGGGATAAAAATATAGAACCCAATAGCCTTGGGGCGTTATCTAATTCTATTAAAAGTGGTTTTGGTATTGAAACTGACTTAAGAGACCATGAAGGCAGGATTGTAATTTCACATGATATGCCACGCACTCCTGTTTTACTTTTTGAAGACTTTCTGAATGAATATTGCCAACTAATTAAGCCATCTAATAATCAGCAATATTTAGCATTAAATATTAAGTCTGATGGTCTCCAATTTGAGATAAAAAGGATATTAAGTGAATTTAAAATTGATAAATACTTTGTTTTTGATATGTCAATTCCAGATACTATTCCCTATATAAAAAATAATTTAAATATTTTTTTAAGACACAGTGACTATGAAGAGCCAAGTAAAAATTTTAATCAATATGATGGTATTTGGATTGATCACTTTGAAAGGGATATGTTTTCTCCAGAAGATCTAGATTTGTATCTTAGTAATGAAAAAAAAATCTGTTTTGTCTCACCAGAACTGCATAACAGAGAATATATGAAATATTGGGAAATGATTAAAAGATATGTTAACAAGACTAAAATCGCGAATAAAAAAAATATAATGATATGTACAGATAAAACCCAAGAAGCTTTGGAATTTTTTAAATGAAAAATCAAATTAAAGCAGTAATTTTTGACATGGATGGAGTATTAATTGAAGCTAAAGATTGGCATTATAATGCTCTCAATAAAGCACTAGGTATATTTGGCTTTGAAATCTCTAGATATGATCATCTGGTGACTTACGATGGCCTGCCTACAAGCACAAAATTAAAGATGCTCTCCAAAGAATATGGATTACCGAATAAATTACACGGTTTTATTAATGATTTAAAACAACAATATACCATGGAGCTTATTGCAATCAACTGTAAACCTATTTTTTATCACGAGTATGCACTTTCAAAACTTAAGTCAGAGGGCTATCAAATAGCTTGCGCCTCAAATTCAATTAAAAATACCATTAATGTGATGCTTAATAGATCTAATTTAATCTCATATATGGATGAAATTCTGAGTGCTGATGATGTTTCAAAACCAAAGCCAGATCCTGAAATGTATGTTAATACCATAAAAAAGTTAAATAGATCTCCAGAAGAATGTTTAATTGTAGAAGATAATGAAAAAGGAATTACAGCAGCCAAGGCTTCAGGTGCTCATGTACTAGAGGTAGATCAGATAGATGAAGTAAATTTTCAGAATATTAAAAAGATGATTAATGAAATTGAGGAATTAAATAAGTGAATATAGTTATTCTGATGGGAGGATCTAGTTCAAGTTTTTTTGATGAAGGACATAAGTTTTGTAAACCACTAATAGAAGTTGGCGAGGATATGATAATTGAGGCAGTTGTGAAGAATCTAAGTCAAATTGTTGAACCTCATGACAGAATCATCTTCATAACTAAACAAGAAGACAATGAAAAATTTCATTTAAAAAATGTTATTAAATTACTTGCTCCAGATTCTGAAGTAGTCGAATTAAAATATGATACGGATGGAGCAGCTTGTTCAGCACTTCTTGCATCTGAGTATATTGAAGATGATGAAGAGTTATTAATTGTTAATGGAGATCAAATTATTGAATATGACCTCAAAAAAGTAAGAGATGAATTTGCAAAAAAAGAATATGATGCAGGGGTAATTACTTTTGATTCTGTTCATCCAAGGTGGTCTTACGTAGTTGTTAATGATGATAATGAAGTGATAGAGGTGTCTGAAAAAACACCTATTAGCAATCATGCAACTGCTGGGTTTTATTACTATAAAAAAGGTAAATTTTTTCTAGAGGGTGCACAAGCAATGATTATTAAAGGAGCAAGTGTGGATGGAATATATTATGTTTGTCCAGTATTTAATCAATTAGTTTTAAAAGGAAAAAAGATAACCACTTTCAATATCAGCGCTGAGAAGTATCATTCATTAATGAGCCCAAATTTAGTAAATAGCTATATTAAATATTTAGAGACAAAAAAATGAGTTTTAAAATAGACAAACTTGAAAATATGTTTAAAGGTTGGTTTGTAGGTAATTTTGAACCAACAGTTTTAGCCACTAATGATGTTGAAGTTGGAGTCAAGAAATATAAAAAAGGAGAATATGAAGGTTCTCATTTCCATAAAATTGCAACAGAAATAACGTTAATCTTAGATGGGAAAGTTTTAATGAACAATAAAGAGTATGTTTCAGGAGATATAATCACCATCGAACCGAATATAGCTACTGATTTTAAGGCGTTGACTGATGTTACAACTGTGGTTGTAAAGCATCCTGGCGCAAATGATGACAAATACATTACAGGAGAGTAATTTTAATGAAAAGAGGAAAGGCATATTTTCTAAAAGAAAGATTAAAAGAATATGCAAAAAATCGAGATTACGGATTTTTACTATATGTTGTTGATACCATAAGAATAATTTTTTACGGGACTGATGAAGATGACTGTAATGGAGAAAAATTATTTTTTAAAAAAGAAAGAGGCAGTTTATTTGCTGTTCATAATAATAGAGAAATCCATTCACACATACTTAATGGTGGATTTGAAGATCATATAATTAATATACTAACGAACCAAATTAAACCAGGGGCAATTTGCATGGATGTTGGTGCCAATATTGGTTATTACTCTGTTTTAATGGCAGATTTATGTATGCCTAATGGTAAGGTTTATTCTTTTGAGCCCGTTGGATACAATCGAAAAAAATTAGAGCTAAACGTGTCCCTCAATGGAAATAAAAATATTCAAATTATTGGCAAGGCTCTTGGTGAAAAAACTGAGAAACTCGAGCTAAATATATTTCCTGAGAATAGTAAACTTATTGGACACAATAGTTTCATTCAAAATGAAACACTCAAGGAGAATGATGGCTTTGAAAAAGTAGAAGTTCAAGTTATATCTGCAGACGAATGGATAAAAGAACAAAAGATTGAAAAAGTTGATTTTCTAAAAGTTGATATAGAGGGTTTTGAGTATAATTTTTTTAAAGGCGCAAGCCAGCTTTTAAAATTACGTCCTATTATTTTTTTTGAGCATAGTAGTAAAAGAGTTCGTGATTTAGGTATCAATGAATCAGAATTTAATAAAATTCTTTCAAATTATACATGCTATCAAATTCTAGAAGATGGCTTATTGGAGTATAAGTTTAATGGTGACATGCATCCTTATGCATCTGATATTCTAGCTATACCAAAGGGGGAGTAGGTAAAATGCTTAACATTGTTATTCCAATGGCCGGTCATGGAAGTAGATTTCAAAATGTTGGTATTTCAACTCCAAAGCCTTTGATATCAGTAAATAATAAATTCATGATAGAGGGTGTGATGGATAATTTACAACCCCAATGTGATCATAGGTTTATATTTATCTGTCAAGAAGAACATTTAAAAAATTATCCTTTAGAAGAAAAGCTTTTATCTAAAAATTCTGATTCTCTAATTATTCCCATAAATGAATACACTGAGGGAGCAGCTTGTACAGTGCTAACTGCCAAGGATTATATTAATAATTTAGATCAATTAATGATTGCAAATTCTGATCAATGGATTGATTTTAATATCAACTCATATTTATCTGAAATTTCTTCAAAAAATTTAGATGGGTTAATTATGACAATGAAGGCTTCTAATCCTAAGTGGTCATATGTAAAGCTTGATGATAATAATTTTGTGACTGAAGCTGTTGAGAAAGTTGTAGTCTCAGATGAAGCAACCGTTGGAATATATAATTTTACTCGTGGAAAAGATTTTTGTACTGCTGCAGAGCAAATGATTTCTTTAGACAAAAGGGTGAATGGAGAATTTTATGTAGCACCTGTTTATAACGAATTATTTGATAAAGATTTTAAAGTTGGAATATATAATATTGGATCAGTTGGAAATGGAATGTATGGTCTTGGAACTCCAGAAGATTTAGATGATTTCAAGTCAAATCAAATTTGCATAAAATTTTAGGAATAAAGTTGAATATTTTTCATAAACTATTTGCATTGACCTCCAGACGTGAAAAAATACAACTCACAATCTTTATAATTATTTTATTTACATTTGTAATTGTTGAAGCTGCAAGTATTGCTTTATTAGTTCCACTTATAGATTCTCTTGGAGCAGTTAATGAAGAAATACCCAATAAATTTTTATTTTCTATACTTTCATTTTTTAGTCTTCCTGTTAAAGGTATCGAGCTAGTTTATACACTAGTTGTAATATATTTTATTATGGCATTTTCAAAGTCACTTCTTCATATACTAGTTCTTAAGCTTACGGCAAAGATCCCATATGATATTTTTTATAATAAATCAAATCAGCTTATTGATAAATACTATAAGATGCCCTGGTCAAAATTTTCAATGGTATCTTCTAACGAGGTCATAAAAAAAGTAACTAAATCAAATGAAATGGCAGCTTACGCTTATGTAATTTCGTTACAATTTATAACTGCAATTTTTATAGTTGTTTTTTTATCGTCAATGCTCTTTGCATATAATTTTCTTATAACCCTAGCTCTAGTTTCAATATTGGGGTTGGCTGTATTTATTGTATTTACATTAATGAAGTCAATTCAAAAAAAAGCAGGGATAGAGAGAGAATTTCGACTTTCAGGAGTTTTTAAAACTGCTTCAGAAGCTATTTTATCTATGAAAGATCAAAAGGTTTTTAAAGTTGAAAATCATTTTTTTACAAATTTTTTAAAAGAATCAAAAGGTCTATCTAAAGCTTTAAAAGATATAACATTCTATCCTCCAACTCAATTAATTTTTGTTGAGTTTTTTGCAATTATATGCCTCCTGACTGTCATCATGTACATCATTTCAAATAATATGAATATTGCTGCGATAGTACCTTCTTTGGCATTTTATGCATTTGCATTCAGAAGAATTGTACCCAGCATGGGTTTGATTTCATCATTATCAATGACTTTAAAAAATCTAGAAGCATCAGTTGATATTATTTATGAAGAAATTATTTTGCAGAATGATAATAGTTTTAAAGAAAGCTATAAAAAGGATACCAAAGAGTTTAATCAAGACTGGAATTTAATATCTTTTGAAGATATTGAATTCTCATATGATAAAAAATCTAAAGCTTTATCAAATATAAATATAGAATTTAAGAAAAATTCAAGAGTAGGAATTGTTGGAGAATCTGGATCTGGTAAAAGTACTTTAATAGATATTTTTTGTGGATTAAATAATCCAAGTTCAGGAAATTTGAAAATTGATAATGTTCCTTATGAAAATCTATCAATTTTAAGAGGTAACATTGGATACGTACCTCAAATGCTGAATATCCTTGATAGCACTATTTTAGAAAATGTTCTTTTCGGAAGGGCTTATAATGAAGAAAAATTAAACGCTTCTTTAAAAAAATCATTCCTAGATGATTTTGTTAACACTCTGCCTGAGGGCATTAATACAATGCTTGGTGAAAGAGGTGTAAAACTTTCTGGAGGTCAAAGGCAAAGAATAGCTATTGCAAGAGCTTTATATGATAATCCAGATATTATTGTATTTGATGAAGCTACTTCTTCTCTTGATAACATAAGTGAAAAATATATCTCCGATATGATTTGGGATCTTTCTAAAAGCAAAACAATTATCGCAGTAGCTCATAGATTAACTACGGTAAAAGATTTTGATATCCTGTATCTGTTGGAAAAGAGTAAAATAGTTGCTAAAGGCAAACATCATGAACTTCTTAAATCAAATGAAACATATGCAAAAATGAATGAAGAATCAAACAAAAATAATTGACCTTACAACAACAACTTTGTTGGGCCCGTCATGCAAATTTTTTGAGCTACTTAAAGATTATGATGATAATAGTTATCAAGTTATCTTAAAAGCAAAAAATTGGCAATATGAGGCTAAAGACATCAATAATTTATTATGGGACCCAAACAAGCACCCTGAAGATTTATATAAAAACCTTATTTTAAGCACTTTCCCAAAAATTCGATATATTGAACCTTTCAAATATAGTTTATTAGATAAATTGAAAGTTATATTCCCACCATTTTTTAATAAAAATAGAATTGTTCATTATGATTTTGGTTGTTTCAATATGGATCATGAAGAATTAGAAAGATATAAAAAACAACAGAAAAGCCATTTTTTATCTCAAAGAAATTTCATTGGCTTTGTTATGTATTCGCTATTTGTAATTTACATAAACTTTTTTTTCCCAAAAAAAATAAAGCCTATTTCAAAAGGCTTTAATTATAAATTATCAAATGAAAAAAATACGAAGGATGTTCATGATTTCATTAAGTCCAATAGAGAAGATGGAGTAAAAAATATTCTGATTTCAATTTTATGGGATGAAAGCATGAAATTTGAAATTAATGATGATCGTCTAAAAGGAGGACCAGTATTTAAAGATAGTCATGAAAAAGATTTTGATGATTTAAAAGCCTATGTTAAAGAACTCGATGATTATGCAAAAAAAAGAGGAAAAATAAAATTTATACTAGCAAGCAAGAAAGCTGTTGATTGGGAAGATTTTCTAGATACAGAATTTATAGATCTTAGAAACTTTGAAGATTTAGGATTTAGTATGTCGCAGTCAATTTATATTGCTCAAGAACTTTCAGATGTAACAATTAATTGGCCTTCAACTTATAGTATTTGGATTACAAATTGTTTAAACAAAATACATCTTACATGGCATGATAATAAAGATACTGCAAAATGGGCAAGAAATGATATACATCTTAAGCCTGTAAAAGAGTTATTGAATATTCTTGAATCAGACTAAAAATGTATCTAGTAAAAGAGAACAAAGATCAGACTATTGATATTTATCAAAATAATAAATTAATTAAGAAATTTTATCCCTCTTTTAATCTTCACAAATCCTCTAAATTATTATCTGAGTTTAATAACCTAAAAGACGTAAACGATAATTCTTTGTATACGAGATGGTCGCATAAAGGGATTTACCTAATTCCGGCAATTCAAGAGTTATTGTTTTGGGATTATTTTGTTGGACTTGTAGCTTATAAAGATTTACATGATTTTTTGAAAGATAAAAAATTTAAAATATCTGTACCAAGCTTCTATGTAAATGGAAGACTTCAAAGGATGCAAAATCTTTTGTATGGAAGAACTAATATCATTAAAAGAATTATTTATAACTTAATAGCTTGGTTTTTAAGAAAGAGATTCAGACAAAAGCATAGAATTTTTTTAAATGATGATGGATTTGATGGATTCAGGTTTAGAGATTTTAAAAATAGTTTGGGAGAAATTGAATTATTCCATCGGGTTGAAAATATCTCATTTAAAAACATACTAAGGCTTTTTTTTGATAGGAGCACATTTCCTATGGGAAAATTCTCTTTAAAATCTAGTAACATTAATAATATATATAAAATTTCTGATGAACTTAGTAAATATTTTTCAAAAAGCTCTTTTGAAGACTTAATAAATGCGATTGATAGCAAATGTCTTGATATTATTTCAGAAAGCCTAGATCTAGATAAAGTCTTAGATTTTAATAAGATTGAATTATTTTTAACATATGACCAAACTGAGACATGCAATGCAATGGTTTTATCATCAAGATTAAACTCACTAAAAACCATTGCATTTCAACATGGACCCTTTTCAAACTTCCACTCGGGATGGATTGGTTATGGCATAGACTCTCAATTTTGTAATTTAAAAGCAGATCAAATCATGGTATGGGGAAAATATTGGAAGGATTTCCTTTCAAAAATATCAAATAAATACTCCGATTCAGATATCTTTATTGGCGCACACATCAATAAGACTATAGACTATGATAATTACCATACAACTAAAGAAACTAACAAACCTCTTAAACTTTTAGTTCCTTACGAGTTTTTAGCAAATAATATTGAAATATCATTATATCTAGAAAAGTTCTTAGATATGAATATCAAAATTACTATAAAACTGAGACCACAAGGGGACGGAGATATTCAATCCGATTTGTACTCTTATTCTAAATCAATACAGGCTAACGCAGATTTTGTATATGATATAGAAGATTCTGAATTAAGAACTTATGATGCAGTGATATGTACTCAAAGTATTTTTTCTGTTGAAATGATGCGATTTAATACACCAATTTGGTATCTTGATACTAGTGTCCCTTTCCTTAAAAATATTGCAGATCATGGCTATGCTCATTTTTTAACATTAAAAGATATTAAAGCGATGAAATCCCAAGAAGATATATGTAAATATTTAAAACCTAAATATAATAAGGATGACTATAAAGAGATTTTTTCAGACAAAAACCTCAAAGAGCAGCTAATAGAAATTATTGAAGGAAATAATAATGAATAAAATTCTCATTTCATCCTGTACCGGTGTAGGAAATATGATTTTAAAAACACCATTTATAAATTCTCTACAAGAAAACTTTGACAATCCTTCAATTGATATGATTATTGGATATAGAGATAGGGCAGAAAATATATTTGAGAACGAAGTATTTATAAATGAAAGAGTGCCCATATATAAAAAAAAGAAATTCTTTTCAATTTTAAGTTTTGTTCTATCAATAAGAAAAAAAAAATACGATTATATTTTTTTACCTTTTGATGATGAGCTTGGAGAGTTGTCAAAAGTTTTTATAGGTTTGCTATCAGGCTCCACCCTAATTACTCATTATTTTCTTCCATCGTTTAAACATCCTAGAGCACTGATCATTTTTATTACATTATTTTTGTTGCCTAGAGTTAAATTAGTACCATTTATTCCTGCAAGACACGAGGTAGATCTTAATCTTGATCTTATTCAATCTTTAAAATGTTATCCAATCAAGTTCAACAGAAAAACTCAATTAAATATTATAGATAATCAGTCTACGTTAGATAAATTCGGTTTACAGAAAAACAATTACATTATTTTTCAACTAAGCGCTAGGTCAGGTATGCCAACACCAAAGAAATGGCCTCTTAAAAAATTTATAGAATTATTTGATAAAATTAAAGAATATAACTCTCATCTAAAGATAGTAACAATAGGAAATCAAGCTGATTTTGATGCAGAAATATCTGAATTTATTGAATTAAGGAAGGATATTGTAAATTCCGCAGGCAACACATCTATTCTAGAAGCTGCTTGTTTATTAAAAAATGCTAAAGTTTCAATTGTGCATGATAGTGGAGCAATGCACATTGCTAATGCAGTTTCTGCAAATACAATTGCCTTACTAGGCCCTACAGATATTTCAAGAACTGGACCACTTGATAAAAATACAACTGTAATAATTTCTTTAAATGAATCTACAAATTCCATGTTTAATTTTAGAATGGGTGAGGAGATTGTCTTAAAAAAATACGGCCCTGATTATTGCATGTCATCAATATCAGCCGAGGAAGTATTCCAGGAAGTTTTAAAGAGAATCGCACCATGATAACTATAATTGATACAGGTATAGCAAATGTAGCCTCCATACAAAACATGATTTATAGGTGTGGAAGTAAGGCAAAGATAGCAATCACTCCTAATGAAGCGATTAACTCAGAAAAAATAATATTACCGGGAGTTGGATCATTTGACGCAGGAATGAAAAAAATTATTGAAAATGGCTGGGTTGATTTCTTAGATGATTATGTATTAAAAGAAAAAAAAATTATCTTAGGCATATGCTTGGGAATGCACTTTTTGACTCATTCAAGTGAAGAAGGAAAGTTAAAGGGTCTATCATATGTAGACGCGGAAACTGTTAGGTTTGATAAAACTAAAATGAGTGAAAATAACAAGATACCTCATATGGGATGGAATGAAGTTAACAGATTAAAATCTTCTAAACTATTTTCAGATACTGTTTCTGAAGAGCGTTTTTATTTTGTTCATTCATATCATGTAAATTGTAACAATAATGATGAAGTTTTAACCTCAACAAATTATGGTTATGAATTTCATTCAGCTTTTAAAAAAGAAAATATAATCGGAGTTCAATATCACCCAGAAAAAAGTCATAAGTTTGGATTTCGTTTCTTTAAAAATTTTATTTCCTTAGAGAATGATTAGGCGTACTAGAGTCATACCAGTGCTTCTAATTCACAAAGGGGCAGTATATAAATCTACTAAATTTAGCAAACTAAATTATATAGGAGACCCTAAGAATGCTATAAGACTTTTTAATGATTTGGAGGTGGATGAAATTACTGTATTAGACATAGATGCTTCAAAAGAAGGAAAATCTCCTAATTTAGATCTTATCAAAGAACTAACTTCTGAAGCTTTTATGCCATTTTCATATGGTGGCGGCATTTCTTCTGTAAATGATGTGAAAAACATCCTTAAATGCGGCGTTGAAAAAGTGATTTTAAATCACCATATGCATAAAAACATAAAAACCATAAAACTTATTTCAGATGAAATTGGAGTATCAGGTGTTATAGCTGCTTTAGATTACAGAAAAAAAATTGGTAATAGATATTTTATTTACGATCATGTTTCTAAAAAAAATCTAAAAATTAATATTTTTGATTATATTCAGCAGATGCAAGAAAACGGTGCAGGTGAAATTTTCTTAAATTGTGTAAATAATGATGGAATAATGAAGGGTTTAGACATAGACACAATCAAAAAAATTAACAATATATGTGAGGTGCCTTTGATAATTTGCGGAGGCGCTGGAACGTTATCTGATCTTGAGGCAGCTCAAAATGCTGGAGCAAGTGCTATAGCGGCTGGTAGCATGTTTGTTTATTTCGGAAAACAAAAAGGTATACTGATAAACTATCCTAAAGAATCAACTTTAAGGCAATACCTAAAATGAAAAAAATTGAATGTACAAATTGTGTGCTAGATTCTAATATCCCAAATATTAAGTTTAATGAATTTGGTGAATGTTCATTTTGTATTGATGCCAATGAAAAGATTAAAAATTATAAATTTTCTAAAGAACAAGAAACCTATAACTTAAATCTCTTAAAACAAAGAATTATGCAAGAAAAGCAAGGTGAGTATGATTCAATAATTGGTTTAAGTGGAGGTGTTGATAGTTCTTATGTAGCTTTTTTGGCAATGGAGCTGGGATTAAATCCTTTATGTGTTCATTTTGATAATGGATGGAATTCTGATATAGCTGTAAAAAATATTAGAAATATAATAGAGATAACTAATTTTGATCTCCAAACTTATGTGGTTAATTGGGAAGAATTTAAAGATTTACAGAGATCTTTTTTTAAAGCTGGAGTTGTTGATATAGAACTTCTTACAGATCATGCAATTTATGCAGCATTATTTAAAATCAGAAGAAATAATAAAATTAAGACAGTTTTGAGTGGCACAAACTATTCAACAGAGCATGGAATGCCTGAGTCATGGACTTGGAGTAAGATGGATTTGACAAATATAAAATCTATACATAAAGAATATGGAACTATGTCAATTAAATCTTTTCCAACAATGAGCTCAAATAGATGGAGACTTATCAAGAGATTCGGTTTAGGTGGAACATTTGAAGAGCCATTAAATCTTATAAACTACTCTAAAACAGATGCTATGAAAACATTAAAAAATGTATTTGATTGGAAGTATTATGGTGGAAAGCATTTTGAATCAGTTTTTACAAAATTTTATCAAGCATATGTACTTCCAAAGAAATTTAAGATTGATAAAAGAAAAGTACATTTATCTGATTTGATAAGAAATGGTGAGATTGACAGAGAAAGCGCAAAAAAACAACTAGAAAAACCATTATATGATTCAGAAGAGCTGATTAGAGATATGGATTTTGTATTGAAGAAATTAGGTTTTGAGAAAGATGAGTTTGAAGAACTTATGCAAGAACCGCCTAAAAAACATGATTTTTACAAAAACGATTTTAATGCCAATAATTACATGGTTAAATTTGGAAAATTTATTTTTGGTAGTAAGTCATAAATTAACGGGAGAGATTGATGATTAAATTTGGAATAGTTGGATGTGGGAGAATTGCTAAAAGACATTCAGAACTTCTTGGTAATAAAATTATTAAGGGTGCTGAATTAGTTGCAGTTTGTGATACAAAGCTAAAAAGAGCTGAGAAGATAGCTGCTGAATTTAACGTTAATTCATATGATGATATGGACAAAATGATGACAAATGAAGATATAGATGTTGTGGTTGTATTAACCCCGAGTGGCATGCATGCAGCTCATACCATCAATCTAGCAAAATATGGCAAAGACATCATGGTAGAAAAACCAATGGCCCTAACAATAGAAGACGCTGACTCTATGATAAGAGAATGCGATAAAAATGCATGCAGACTTTTTGTAATAAAACAAAATAGATTTAATGTTCCTGTAGTAAAACTTAGAGAGGCATATGATGAGGGCCGATTTGGGAATTTATTTCTTGGAACTGTTAGAGTGAGGTGGGCTAGACATCAAAAATATTATGATCAGGATTCATGGAGAGGAACATGGGCTATGGATGGAGGAGTATTAACCAATCAAGCAAGTCACCATTTAGATTTGCTTGAATGGATTATGGGTGATGTAGAATCTGTTTTTGCAAAAGCAACTACTGCTATGGTTGACATAGAAACTGAAGATACTGCTGTTGTTACATTAAAATTCAAAAATGGAGCATTAGGAGTTATTGAAGCTACAACTGCGACAAGACCAGATAATCTTGAGGGTTCAATTTCTATTCTTGGTGAAAAAGGCACTGTTGTTATAGGAGGATTTGCAGTCAATGAAATGCAAACTTGGTTATTTGAAGAAAAAAAATCAGATGATGATAAGGTTTTAGAAAAATTTTCAGTCAACCCTCCAAATGTTTATGGTTTTGGACATCAAGCTTATTATGAGCATGTTATAGACTGTATTGAGAAAAGAGGCCCAAACCTAGTTGATGGTCTTCAAGGTAGGAAGAGTATTGAGCTAATTACCGCCATTTATGAGTCTATTGAAACATCAAAGGAAGTTTTTCTTAGATTTAAGCCTAAAAAATGTAAATTAGGACAGAAACAGCATTAATTATGCAAAATATTGCACCTACAGCGATTATATTACCTAATGTTATTTTAGAAGATAATATAACTATTGAAGATTTTTGCGTAATTGGAATTGAAACACAAAATTCTAAAAATAAAATTACAAAGATAGGGTCGGGTTCAATTATTAGATCTGGTTCATATATTTATCAAGGAAATGATATCGGAAAAAATTTTCAAACCGGAAATAAAGTAAACATAAGAGAAGACAATATCATTGGTAATGAAGTGTCCATTGGTACCTTATCAGTCATAGAGCATAATATTAAAATTTCTAATGGTGTGAGAATACACTCACAGGCTTTTATTCCTGAATATTCTGTGCTTGAAGATAATTGCTGGATTGGTCCTAATGTTGTTCTTACAAATGCAAAATTTCCTAAACATCCAAATGTTAAAGATAATTTAAGAGGACCAATTATTAGGAAAAATGCTAAGATAGGCGCTAATTCAACTATTCTTCCTGATATTATTATAGGCTCCGGAAGTTTAATAGGTGCAGGAAGTGTGATTACTAAAAATGTTGATAACAACTCTATAGTTGTTGGAAATCCGGGTAAAAAAATTAAAGATATAGAATATTAAAATAAGATTTATGGTTAAATTTCTTGATTTACAAAAGCAATATAATTCCATTAAAAATGAAATCGATAATGCAATATATGATGTTATTAACAATAGTGCTTTTATTGGAGGTAAAGATATTTTTGAATTTGAGGAATTATTTGCAGCTTACCAGGAGGCTTTACATTGTGTTGCTGTTGCAAATGGAACTGATGCACTAGAAATAGCAATAGAGTCACTGGATTTACCAAAAAACTCTGAAGTAATAGTCCCTGCAAATAGTTTTATCTCATCGGCTGAAGCTGTAACAAGGCAGGGGTTAAAGGTTGTTTTTTGTGATGTAAACAGCGACGACTACACTATAAATATTAAAGATTTACAAAAAAGACTTACAAATAAAACTTCTGCAATTATGGCAGTTCATCTATATGGCCATCCTTGCGACATGGACTCTTTGAAGTTAATAGCAAAAAATAATAATTTGAGAATAATAGAGGATTGTGCACAAGCTCATGGAGCTGAATATAAGGGTAAAAGAGTTGGTGCTATAGGAGATATAGGCTGCTTTAGCTTTTATCCTGGTAAAAATTTAGGAGCATATGGGGATGCTGGTGCGATTATTACAAATGATGATTTTTTAGCTAAGAAGTCAAAAATGATAGCAAATCATGGAAGGATTGAAAAATATAATCATGAATTCGAGGGAAGGAATTCTCGAATGGATGGTCTTCAAGCTGCAATTTTAAATGTTAAGTTAAAAAAATTAGATATGTGGACTTCGCAAAGAATTCTCTTAGCAAATACCTATTTAGATTTATTAAAAGATTTTACCGAAATTACACTTCCATCAAGAAAAAAATGGGCAAAACAAGTCTATCATTTATTCGTAATTAGATCAGATTCAAGAGACTTTCTTCAAAAAAGTTTAAAGGAAGAGGGTATTGCTACTGGAATCCACTACCCAATAGCTCTTCCCAAACTTAAAGCATTTAAATACTTAAGTCAGTTCAATGAAGAGGGTTTCGCTTGGACAACTGACAACACTTTACTGAGTCTTCCAATAGGCGACCATTTAAATGTTGAGGATATAACTAAAGTAAAGCAAGCATTGATTCGAATTGGCATTAATTAATAAAGTATCTATGAATGAAGTCAATTCTGTTGCATATATTTCTATTTGTTCGCCAAAAACTTCTCCGGGAATATACAAAAAAGTAAATGGCTTCATTAATGGTGCAAATAAATGTGGATATCAAGCACATGCAAAAATAATAGAACCCTGTGGAGTTAAAGGAAATATTCTATTTATAAATAAAGTATTGCTAGCAAAAGAAAAAAATATTGTAGTCAGATATATTCCAAAATTAGGCATTTTATTTTTTTTAGCAGGGCTTTTACATAAATTAAGAAATAAAAATTTTTATATTGATGTGCCCACTCCTATGACAAATCATTTAATTGAAATTCTTAATAGCGAACAAAGCGGAATTAGCAAGTCATTAAATATTGGCTTAATAGTCTTGCAGGGATCGATTCCATTTTTAAGTTGCAAAAAAATTATTCAATACTCTATTGAGTCATCTTTTTTTTCTCTTTTTTGTAAAAACAAAATTTTATTAATTGGAAACGGAGTTTGTTGTGACGACATTCTTTTAAGAAAAAATAGTCCATCTTGGCCAGACAAAACATTCAGCATAGTTGCTGTTGGCACTGTAGCAATGTGGCATGGATGGGATAAGGTGATTAATGTTATTGCAGAAATTAATCAGGACAACGCAATTCCGTATAATATTGAATTTACTATTGTTGGTGATGGACCTGATTTACAAAAACTTATCGATTTATCTGAAAAAAAAGGAATTAGCAAATATATCAACTTTACAGGGTTTTTGAGCGGATCTGATTTAGATCGGCAATATGAAAAAGCACACTATGCTATTGGAAGTCTAGGTTGGGAAAGAGTAGGTATAAATTTTGCCTCTCCAATTAAAACTAGAGAGTATTTAGCCGCTGGAGTTCCGCTAATATATTCAACAAAAGATATAGATCTTTCAAATATTTCTGATAATGGAATGGCAATAAATGTTGATACCTCATTGAATAATAAGCTCTTAAAAAATACGTTATCCAATATGCATTTGCAGAAGATACCACATCCTGATACATGCAGAGATTTCTCTATATCTAAACTTGATTTTCACCATAAGGCTAAGAGTATATTGTCCTCTTAAATATGAGTAGTTTAACTTTTAAGAGATCTAAAAAATATTTTTTACTGATTTTATTCTTCTTTTGGATGTTTACTCCTTCATTGAATTTAGGTGTAACAAATCTAAACACTAATATATTTTTTATAGTATTGCCGTCTTTTTTAGGAGCTTTTTTATATTTTAGAAAAGGTATGGGATCTAAGTTAATAAACATGACTTTTATTTCCATGATTCTTAGTTTCATTATCGTACTAGCCTATACTTCTTTTGGGCTTATAAATAATATAGTAGATTACTATATCCCTAAGACTGTCTTAATGGGATTTTTTATCCTCTTTTCAGCTTATTTTATTGTAAAGATACATAAAGATATTTATGAGGAGAATTTCGTAGCCATCTTATTAAGAAACTTATTTTATATAGGCGTTATACATTCGATTATAATTTTGCTTACTGCACTTTCATCAGTATTTTCTGACACTTTATATCAAATTGTAAATCTTACTGATAAACAACAAAAATATATTTCGTCAGACGTAATTATTAAAAGATACTCAGGACTTCTTGAGACAGGTTTTTCATCTTTATCTGTTACTCATGGATTGTTGTTAGTATCTGGAATAATTTTTTACTGGAAATATGACAACAATTTTTCTTTGTCTAGAACATGTTGGTTTTTAACCTTATTCTCTTTAATCTTTTTATCCCTAATCATGACTGGAAGATCTGGGTTGATTATATTTTTATTTTTTGCAATATCTTTAATAGTCTATTTGTTCTTAGAACTATTTATTAAAATGATAATTAATAAAAAGATGTTTAATTTGTTTTTGCTTCTATCATTTTTATCAATTGCTATATTAATATTTTTCGATTTTAGTGATTACAAAAATCAAATCGATACTAGTTTTGAAATTTTTATTTCTTTTATAAATACTGGTGAATTTAGGAGTGCTAGTACAGACCAACTCCTTGAGAATGAATTGCTGTTTCCTAGTGGCATGGAATTAATGTTTGGATCAGGAAATTTTGGCTTGGGATCATCAAGAATAGCTTCTGATATTGGTTTTGTCTATTTGGTAAATGGAATGGGTATTTTAGGTACCTTTATAGTATTTATTCCTTATCTCCTACCTATTTATTTTGCAAACCAGAATAGGAAATATTCCTTATTTTTATTTTTGTATATGTTGTTTGTAGTCTTAATTTTAATACCATTAAATTTCAAAGATTTGTATTTTTTAGGCTTTGCAGGACATACAAAAATATTTTTTATTTTAATTTGTACATATCATTTTATTATTTTGGAAAGAAAAAAATATCAAAAGTGAAAGCAAAGAATTTATTTAAAAACATCATAAATTTTAGGGTTTTCTGAATTTGTCCATCATCAATTTATTACTATTCAAATTCTTGAGGAGTTTAAAAAAATCAAGATATTAGAATAATTCATCTTTGGTGCTAGCTCCTTTAAACTTATTTGTTGGTTATATTTCTTTTACGATAGGTTAAAATATAGAAAATTTAATAAAACAAATATGAGAATTTTAGTTACTGGAGGAGCAGGATTTATTGGATCGGCTCTTGCGAGATACATTATAAATAACACTAAAGATACTATTATGGTTCTTGATGCGTTAACTTATTCAGGAAATCTAGAGTCACTTAAAGAGATAGAAAATAGCTCTAGATATAATTTTGTAGAATGTAACATCTTAGATGCTAACAAAGTTAAAGAAATTTTTAATGATTTTAGGCCTTTAAAAATTATGCATCTTGCTGCAGAAAGTCATGTCGATAGGTCTATTGATGGCCCCAAACAATTTATTGATACAAATATAATAGGTACTTTTAATTTACTCGAAATTTCTAAAAAATATTTTAATAAACTTGATCCTAATGAAAAATCAAAATTTAGGTTCCATCATATCTCTACCGATGAGGTATATGGAGATCTAATCAGTGGAGATGATTTATTTACTGAAGATACACCCTATGCTCCTAGCTCACCATATTCAGCAACCAAGGCAGCATCTGATCATCTTGTTAGGGCCTGGGCTAGAACCTATAAATTACCAACTTTAATAACAAATTGTTCTAATAATTATGGCCCATATCATTTTCCTGAGAAGTTAATTCCTCATATTATCCTTAATGCCATTAATGGAAAAAAACTACCTATCTATGGTGATGGTAGGCAGATTAGAGATTGGCTATATGTTGAAGATCATGTTCACGCTCTCTATACAGTTTTATGTAATGGAATTACAGATGAAACATATAATATTGGTGGGCACAATGAAATTGCAAATATTGATGTGGTATTAAAAATATGTGATTTATTAGAAGAGCTAGTCCCTCACAAACCAAAAGGAGTTAACGCTTATAAGGATTTAATATCTTTTGTAAAAGATCGACCTGGTCATGATACTCGTTATGCTATTGATGCCACTAAAATTCAGAATCAATTGGATTGGGTTCCTGCAGAAAGCTTTGAATCAGGACTTCGAAAAACAATAAAATGGTTTTTGGATAACAAAGATTGGTGGGAGCGTATCCTTTCTGAGGATTACCAATTAAAAAGGCTTGGAGAAGAAAATGAATAAAGATCTTAAAGGGATAATACTTGCTGGTGGCTCCGGAACTAGACTTCATCCAATAACAATGGCTGTCTCAAAACAACTTTTACCTGTGTATGATAAACCTATGATTTATTATCCTCTTTCAGTATTAATGTTAGCTGGAATAAGGGATATATTAATTATCTCTACGCCCCACGATATAGATTCATATAAAAGTTTGCTTGGTAATGGCTCTGATCTTGGAGTTCAAATATCATATGAAATTCAACCAAAGCCTGAGGGTTTGGCGCAAGCCTTTATAATTGGAGAGAGCTTTATCGGCAAAAGTAATGTCAGCCTTATATTAGGCGATAATATTTTTTATGGACCAAATTTTTCACAAAATTTAAAAGATGCTGCTTTAAAATTAGATGGAGCTACAATTTTTGGCTATCATGTTAAAGATCCTGAAAGATTTGGTGTTGTTGAGTTCGACGATGAGGGCAAGGTATTATCTATAGAAGAGAAACCGCGTAAACCAAAATCTAACTTTGCAGTTACAGGTTTATATTTTTATGACAATAGCGTTGTGAATATTGCAAAATCTTTAAGGCCATCCCAAAGAGGAGAACTAGAAATAACTGATATTAATAAAATTTATAAAAAAAATAATAGTCTCAAAGTTGAGCTTTTAGGAAGAGGATTTGCATGGCTAGATACAGGAACTCATGACTCATTATTAGAAGCTGGTCAATTTATTCAAACTATTGAGCATAGGCAGGGACTTAAGGTTGCATGCTTAGAGGAAATAGCCTTTATGAATGACTGGATTAATAAAAAAGATATATTAAATAAAGCTAATAGACTTATAAAAACAGATTATGGTAAATATCTTTTAAAAATTTTAGAAGAGTGCTAATGGAAGTAATAAAAACTAAATTAAATGATCTAGCTATTGGCATAGTTCTTTATTGTCCAGATGAAGGCGTAATGGAGAGAATTAATATTATCAACGAACTCGGACTTGAAGTATTTATTTTTGATAACAGCCCAATTAATAAATTTTCATTTAATTCTGTAAAAGTCCATTATCTCGGTAATGAAAAAAATCCAGGTCTGGCTGAAGGGCTTAAAAAAATTGCATCTTTTGCACATGAAAAAGGCTTTGATTCAATGCTTTATTTTGATCAAGACACACTTTTTTCAGAGGAAACTATCAAATTTGTAATAAAGATTCTGCAAAGAAATCCACAGATTAAATCCAGTTTTTCTGCCATATCAATTACTGAAAATGGACCTTTTTATAAATCATCATCTGATATAGAAGAGACTATGCTTATCCGAAATAGCGGTACGATTTTCTTTTTAGATAACCTTAAAAAAATAAATTGGTTTGACACTTCCTTTTTTGTAGATGGCGTTGATTATGAATTTTGCTTAAGAAGTAAATTGCATAAATTTAAAATAGGTGTAATTGGACCGGCCCCAGGTTTTGATCATGTTTCAGAGCAAGGATATAGTGAGTATAATATATTAAGTAAATCTCTTATTGGAAGAGAATATGAATTTAATAGATTGACTGATGTTAGTTTTTCTTCATTACGAATTTTTGTGAAAGCTGTTAAGAATCTTCAAATTATTTTTGCTTTGAGAGTAGTAAAGTTACTATTTATATTTTTAATAATGCAATTAATATTTAGGATCTCAATTAAAAAGAGTAAATCTTATAACTAAAATTTCATTATTTATTACTAGAGAAAATACAAAGACTGCCAGTAAAGATACTATACGTTTGAAATAACCTGCTTAACAAATGACCGCTATTAAAAAATTTTTAGAAATTTCTATTTTATCCTATAACAGGACTGCTGAACTTGAGCGTATTTTTAGGTCTTTAGTTTCAATTAATAGAGATGATGTAAAAGTATGTGTTTATGAGGACTGCTCTCCTAATCAGGCCTTAATAAGTGAAATATGCAGAAAGTATTCTGATGAGTTAATAATAGAGGTTGAGTTTAAGCCATCAATGATTAATCTTGGGTATGACAAGAACTTATTGAGAACTTTTTCATCAGAATCCGAATATATTCTTTTATTAAGCGATGATGATTTTATCGAAGCTAATTTTCTTGATCATTTTATTGATACCTTAAGAAGTAAATCTCCGGATATTTTGATAAGTCCATATGCGACTCCAGATATTTCTAGAATTGGTTCACATTTCAATGAAGTTTACTCAATCAATGTTTTGTATGATTCAATACTTTTTTCAGGCCTAACTTTTAAAGTTGAATCCGTCTCTATAACAAAAGATGAAGAAGATTTTTTATCTCAATCAATCTATGTTCAAGTTTTCTTATTATGCAAGCATTGGAATGCTGGCTGTGGTTATTTTGATAAACCCTTAATTATTGCGGGGTCAGATGGAGAAAATTATTTTGGTAAGAGTGATGTATCTTCTCAAATGAAAACGTTGAGTGATAGGAGCGCTTTAATGTCAAATATACACTATCAAGTCTATTTCCAAAGAGTTGTGTTCAAGTCTTTAAATTTATACTATCCAGATCTTGTAAAGCAATTTATGATTAATTACTCTAAGCGCTTAGTCTCTCATTTTATTCGCGTTAGACTAAAAAGCAGTCCAGCGCAGTATATAAAATCAATTCTTGAATTTCGTAAAATTAATGTGGCCTATAATTTAAGATATATGTTCTTCATTTTAATAATTATATTTTTTCCAAAATTTCTTTTACGTCCCTTGTATAATATTTTAATCAATAAGTTAAGAGTTTCCGGCTAAATATAAACTATTTAGATACTTTAAAAAATATGAAAACAAAAGTTCTACTTGTGTTTGATACAAGTCCATAAGCTTTAATAACTGTACCAATTTATATCGCTCTAAAGAATAATTACATTATTTAGACTTAAATAATTGTACAAAACGAGTCACGGGTCATATATAAGATTGAGTATCCAGTTCAGTAAACGTATAATTGGCTCACCAAAAAATTGCTTTGTATGAAGTAATGCATCAGAGTATTAAAGAGGTTTTTTAAAAATGGTATTTAAAAATAAAGTATTACTAATAACTGGTGGCACTGGATCATTTGGTAATGCAGTATTATCTAGATTTATTGATTCAGAGTTAAAGGAAATTAGAATTTTTAGTCGCGATGAGAAAAAACAAGATGATATGCGTAAGCTATTTAATTCTCCTAAACTAAAGTTTTACGTTGGTGATGTTCGTGATTATCAATCCGTAACTAATGTAATGAGGGGAGTTGATTATATTTTTCATGCTGCAGCTCTAAAACAAGTCCCTTCATGTGAGTTTTATCCTTTAGAGGCGGTAAAAACCAATGTTATTGGTACAGAAAATGTTCTTGAATCCGCAATTCAATGCGGTGTTAAGCGTGTTGTCGTATTAAGCACAGATAAGGCTGTTTATCCAATTAATGCTATGGGAACCAGCAAGGCTATGATGGAAAAAGTTTCAGTAGCTAAATCACGAAATGCTTGCTCCACCATTATTAACGTTACTCGCTATGGAAACGTTATGGCTTCAAGAGGCTCGGTAATTCCATTGTTTATGGAGCAAATAAAATCCGATCAACCTATCTCAATAACCGATCCAGAGATGACTAGGTTTATGATGACTTTAGATGATGCAGTTAATCTAGTTTTATATGCTTTTCAAAATGGTAATCCTGGAGAAATTTTTGTGCAAAAAGCACCAGCTGCGACTATCAGAGATTTAGCTAAGGCTTTAACAGAGATAATGGAAAAACCTAATCATGAAATACAAATTATAGGAACAAGGCATGGTGAAAAGTTATTTGAAGCTCTTCTTAGTCGAGAAGAGATGTCATGTGCAGAGGATTTAGGAGACTACTATCGCATTCCTCCTGACCTTCGAGATTTAAATTACGGAAAATTTATTGATACTGGGGAGGTTACAATTTCTGAAGCAGTTGATTATAACTCTCACAACACTAGTAGGCTTGATGTCCAGGGCATGAAAAAACTTTTAAGCAAACTGGAGATAATTAAAAATATATAATTTGGATAAATCATCACTATGAAAGTTTTGGTAACAGGATCTGAGGGCTTTATAGGAAAAAATTTAGTCGTTCGTCTTAAAGAGCTAGATGGCTTTGAAGTAATAACTTTCTTACGAAATGATTCTGATGATAGTCTTGAAGACAAAATTTCTATGTCGGATGCTGTTATTCATCTTGCAGGGGAGAATAGACCAAAATTAGATAAAAGTTTTAAAGAAGGTAATATTGATCTCACTGATCGTTTATGCACTTTAATAAGCAAAAAGAATAGTCATATACCTGTTATTTTTACATCTTCAGCTCAGGCCAATATAAAAAATACTTATGGAAAGAGCAAGCTTGCTGCAGAAAATATTATATTAAAACTATCTTTAGATCATGGAAATCCTGTATTTATTTATAGACTGCCTGGTGTTTTTGGCAAGTGGTGTAAACCAAACTATAATTCTGTTGTTGCAACTTTTTGTAATAATATTGCAAATGATTTACCCGTAAAAATTATTGATTCTAGCCATTTACTTAGATTAGTTTACATAGATGATGTTATATCAGCATTCATAGAGGTCCTTACTGGCAAATTTTCTCATACCATTCATCGAAATGAAGTATTACCCGAATATAATATTTCGCTTGGTGATTTATTTTCAACAATTAATGAATTCAAAGAATCTAGATCTACTCTAATATCTGCTAAAGTCGGATCAGGTTTCTTGAGAGCTCTATATGCTACATATATAAGCTATCTTCCAAAAGAAAGTTTTATGTATCCACTTGTAAGCAATGAGGATGAGAGAGGTGTATTTGTGGAAATGTTAAAAACTAAAGACTCAGGACAGTTTTCATTCTTTACAGCTCATCCTGGTATAACTAGAGGAGGACACTACCATCATACTAAATCTGAAAAGTTCATGGTTGTTAAAGGACATGCTAGATTCTGCTTTAGAAATATAATAACTAATGAATTTTTTAGTATTCAAACCTCAGACAAAGAGCCAACTATAGTTGAAACCATTCCAGGCTGGGCCCATGATATAACTAATGAGGGAGATAGCGATATGATTGTACTGCTATGGGCTAATGAAGTGTTTGATAAAGATAATCCGGATACAATAGCGAGTGAGGCACATAAATGAAAAAAATTAAAGTATTGACTGTTGTTGGAACTAGGCCTGAAATTATAAGACTTTCACGTGTTATGAGTGCTCTTGATCAATACTGTGAGCATATTATTGTCCATACTGGGCAAAATTATGACTACGAATTGAACCAAATATTTTTTGATGACTTAGAGATTCGAAAGCCTGATTATTTTCTAGATGCTGCTGGTATAAGTGCAGCTGAAACTATTGGAAATGTTATTATTGAGGTTGATAAAGTTCTCTTAAATGAGAAACCAGATGCAATACTTGTGCTTGGCGATACTAATAGTTGTATTTCTGTAATTCCAGCAAAAAGAAAAAAAATACCTATTTTCCATATGGAAGCTGGTAATAGGTGTTTTGATATGAGAGTGCCTGAGGAAATTAATAGAAAAATAGTTGATCACACCGCAGATATAAATCTAACTTATAGTTCCATTGCAAGAGATTATCTTCTTCGAGAAGGTCTTTCACCAGATATGGTAATAAAAACTGGCAGCCCAATGCTAGAAGTACTCAATTACTATCAAGAAAAAATTAACAATTCAAAAATCTTATCTAAATTGCAATTAGAAGAAGGAAAATACTTTTTAGTAAGTGCTCATAGGGAAGAAAATATTGATTCTGATATTAACTTTAAAAAACTTGTAAATATTCTTAATGTTGTAGCCAGAAAATATGAATTGCCAATAATTGTTTCAACTCATCCTCGAACACAAAAAAGAATAGATACTATGAGATCGGAGTTTAGCGACAATATAGATTTTCTGAAACCTATGGGATTCAGCGATTACAATAAACTTCAAATAATGGCTAAGGCAACCCTCTCAGATAGCGGAACGATAAATGAAGAATCTTCCATACTTAATTTCCCTGCATTAAATCTTCGCGAAGCTCATGAACGCCCTGAGGGAATGGAAGAGGCTGCAGTTATGATGGTTGGTTTGAATGATCTAAGAGTACTTCAGGCTTTAGAGGTTCTTGAAAGCCAAACTAGGGGAAAGGAACGCCTCATAAAAGAGGTAGATGATTATAAAATCTCTAATGTTTCAGATAAGATAGTTCGCATTATTCTTAGCTACACTGATTATGTAAATAGGGTGGTATGGAAAAAATATTAATGATTTCATAGATTTATTGCAACCACATAGAGGACTATTCCAACTTTGAAAAAAAAAATCTTATTAATCACTCAATGGTTTGATCCCGAGCCAACATTTAAAGGCTTGTTATTTGCAAAAGAATTAGTTTTACGCGGATACGATGTCGAGGTACTTACTGGCTTTCCCAACTATCCAGGAGGGAAAATATATTCTGGATATAAAATTAAACTAATTCAAAAAGAGTATATTGATGGAGTGTCCATTTCTCGTTTACCACTTTATCCAAGTCATAGTAATAGCAAATTAGGACGAGCGGTAAATTATTTAAGTTTTGCATTTGCAGTGGTTTTTTATGGATTATTTATAGCTAAAAAAGCAAATGTAATCTACGCTTATCATCCTCCACTAACAACAGGCATTGCAGCAATAATAATAAAGTTTTTTAGAAAAATTCCAGTTGTTTATGACATACAAGACCTTTGGCCAGATACCTTGCATGTAACAGGAATGGTTGATAATACAATTTTACTTAATTTTATTTCTAGAATATGTAATTTAGTATATTCGGCAGTAGATCATATAGTAGTTTTATCTCCTGGTTTTAAAAAAAACCTTATTAATAAGAAAGTTCCTGCCGAAAAAATAAGCGTAATTTATAACTGGGCAGATGAAAAGGTGCTTAGATCGAAAAAAGGCGAAGTGCCACAAAATATAATTAATAATAATTGTTTTAATATTTTATTTGCTGGGAATATTGGAAGAGCTCAGAAATTAGAAACTGTTTTAGAGGCCGCAAAGATACTAAAAAATAAAAATATGAATATTAATTTTTTTCTTATTGGACAAGGTCTAATGTTAAATGAATTAAAAAATAAAACTATAAAAATGCAATTAGATAATGTTTTGTTTATTCCAGAAGTTCCTATGAGCGAGGTTGGAGCAATATTAACATCTGCAGATGCTTTGCTAATTCACCTGAAAGAAGATCCTTTATTTAAAATTACTATTCCCGGTAAAACTCAGGCATATATGGCTGTTGGGAAGCCGATTATTATGGGAGTCCAAGGCAATGCAGAGGATATAGTCAATGAAGCTAAGTGTGGTAAAATAGTAGAACCTGAGAATGCTAATTCTTTGGCAGAAGCAGCTGAATCTTTATCTATAATGAGCCCTGAGGATTTAAAATCTATGGGTGATAATGCTAGAACATACTATGATAAAAACTTATCTGTAAAAAGTGGTGTAGATAAATTTATTAAAATATTTGATGAACTTATTTAAACCTGAGGTTTATCATAGAAAATAGGTTGTTTCTAAAAATTTAATTATTGGGAGATTTTTTCGTTGTGGCACTGAAAGAGAACTTTATTAACAAAGCTAGAGAGATCTATGGAAACGAATTTATTCCACTCCATAGACCTGTTTTTGATGGTAACGAGAGAAAATACTTAGTTGATTGTATTGATTCTAATTTTGTGTCATCTGTTGGTGAAAAAGTAAATGAATTTGAGGATAGGATCGCTGAATTTACTGGTTCAAAACATGCTATTGCTACAGTTAATGGGACAGCTGCATTGCACGTAGCTATTAAGCTAGCAGGAGTAAGGCAAGGTGATGAGGTAATATCTCAAGCATTAACTTTTATTGCCACATGCAATGCGATTAGTTATTCTGGTGCAACACCCGTATTTATCGATGTTGATGAGGATACTATGGGAATGAGCCCGATTTCTCTTAGTCAATTTCTTGAAAACAATTGTGAAAAACAAAATGGTGAGGTTTTTAATAAGAACTCAGGAAAAAGAGTGGCAGCTTGTATTCCTATGCATACATTTGGTTTTCCATGTCGAATAAGTGAGATAGCTAAAATCTGTGGCGATTGGAATATAGCTTTAATAGAAGATGCAGCAGAATCATTGGGAAGTTATTTTGGCAAACAGCATACTGGCTCTTTTGGACAAATGGGTACGCTTAGCTTTAATGGCAACAAGGTTATTACAACTGGGGGCGGAGGAATGATCATCACTGATGATTCCGATCTAGCAAAGAGAGCAAAACATATAACAACTACCTCCAAAATACCTCATCCTTATGAATTCTTACATGATGAAATTGGATATAATTATCGAATGCCTAATTTAAATGCTGCCTTAGGCTGTGCTCAAATTGAGCGTTTGCAAGAAATATTGTCTGCAAAAAATGATGTTGCTAATAAATGGAATGATTTTTTTAAGGATCATGAAATAAAATTTTTTAAAGCACGCTTTGAAAGTAAAGCAAATCATTGGTTAAATACAATTCTTCTTGAATCAAAGGCTGAGAGAAATGAATTTTTAAGTTATACCAATGAGAATGGAGTCATGACCCGCCCAATTTGGGAATTAATGTCAAATCTAAAAATGTTTAAAAATTGTCAACATGATGGTCTTGTAAATTCTATTTGGTTGGCAGATCGAATTGTCAATATACCATCGAGCGTTCCTGATAACATATTACCTAAAAAAGAAAATTAAGTAGCTATATGAATATTTTAAATGTGATAGGAAGAACAGAAGAGCTTTTTAGTTATGATATAAAAAAAAGAGAAAAAGAGCTAAGCTCCTTGGTTTCAACTGGTAGGTTTTTGGTTATTGGAGCCGCTGGTTCAATCGGACAAGCTGTAACGAGAGAAATATTTAAGAGAAATCCAAAAACTTTACATGTCGTTGATATTAGTGAAAATAATATGGTTGAGCTAGTTAGAGATATTAGAAGTACTCTCGGATATATTGATGGTGACTTTAGGACTTTTGCTATTGATTGCGGCAGTTTAGAGTTTAATGCACTCATGAATGATGCTGATGATTATGATTACGTCTTGAACCTATCTGCCTTAAAGCATGTTCGAAGCGAGAAAGATCCATTTACTTTAATGCGTCTTATTGAGGTTAATATTCTTAATACAATTAAAACCCTTAAGATGGCAAAGAAAAAAGGAGCTAAAAAGTATTTTTGTGTGTCGACCGATAAAGCAGCAAATCCAGTGAATATGATGGGTGCGAGTAAGCGCATTATGGAAATGTTTCTGATGCGTGAAAGTGAATCAATTGAAATTTCAACTGCTCGTTTTGCCAATGTTGCCTTTTCTGACGGATCACTTTTGCATGGTTTTAATCAGCGCTTTGCCAAAATGCAGCCAATTTCAGCTCCAAACGATGTAAGGCGTTACTTTGTAACACCTCAGGAGTCCGGTGAGCTATGTTTAATGTCATGTCTCCTTGGTGAGAATAGAGACATCTTTTTCCCAAAATTAAGTGAGCAACTTCACTTAACCACATTCTCTGATATTGCGGAACGCTATATCGTTAATCATGGTTACGACCCTTATCATTGCTCAACTGAGCAAGAAGCAAGAGATAGGTCTAATGAATTAATTGCATCTAAGCAATGGCCATGCTATTTCTTCAAATCAGATACCTCTGGCGAGAAAGATTTTGAAGAATTTTATACAGATAATGAAGTTCTAAATATGAATCGATTTAAGAACTTAGGAGTGATTAAAAATGAAGCTAGCTTCAGTTCAGATATGCTAGATAATTTCTTAAAAGTAATTCATGAACTTCGTTCTCAGGTAGATTGGGAAAAGGAGCCAATAGTTAATTTATTTAATGAAATGATTCCTGATTTTAATCATAAAGAGACTGGCAAATATTTAGATGGGAGAATGTAAGTATGCAAAGATTTATTGATTTTACTTTATCAGGATTAGCCTTGGTAGTACTATTGCCTATATTTGTAATGGTTATTTGCATTCTAAAAATGACTGGTGAGGGCGAAGTTTTTTTTTTACAGAAGCGTATTGGTATTAATAGGAATTCATTTATGGTGTATAAATTTGCAACGATGTTAAAAAATAGTGAAAACATTGGAGCAGGAACTCTAACAATGAGAAACGATCCAAGGGTGCTACCTTTCGGAAGCTTTCTAAGAAAAACGAAAATTAATGAACTTCCTCAACTTTACAATATATTAATAGGGGATATGAGTATTATTGGTCCGAGACCTCTAGTTCCAGAGGGAGAGCATCATTATCCTCTTCATATTTCCTCAAAAATACGATCTATCACTCCTGGTGTTACAGGTATAGGATCTTTAATTCTTAGAGATGAAGAATCTTATTATGCACATCGTACTGATGCTCATGATTTTTATAAGGATATTATTCAACCCTACAAGGCATCTTTAGAATTATGGTATATAGAAAATAAGTCTATAAATTTAAATATAAAGATTTTATTTTTCACTGTTATAGCTATAGTTTTTTCTAGTTTTGATCCATTAAAGCATTTTAAAAATATACCAAAAATACCAAAAGAGATGATAACATCACTCTCAAAAGCTGTTGACTAGATTAAATCAATCCGAATATCTATCCCTTAAAATGTAATGAAAATTTAATATGAATCTGGAATATATAAAAAATCTTTCTAAATCTGTTAATGTTGAAAATTTAGATATTAAATTTGTAGAAGAGGCCTTGTACATAAGGCTTGTGGAGGAGGCTTTTTTAAAGCTATTCTCTAAAGGAAAAATGAATGGAACTGTTCACACTTGCGTTGGACAAGAATTTTCAGCTGTTTCTATATGTAAAAACTTAGAAGATTTAGATTGGGTTACTTCAAACCATAGATGCCATGGACATTTTATTAGTAAAACTGGAAATTGGAAAGGGTTAATTGATGAACTGATGGGCCTGAAGAGTGGGGTAAGCAAGGGAATAGGAAGCAGCCAGCATCTCTATGCAAAAGGGTTTTTATCTAACGGTATTCAAGGCTCTCTCGTTCCTGTGGGAACAGGTATAGCTCTCTATAATAAAATGCATGATAGGCCTAATATCGTCGTTTCTTTTATTGGTGAGGGTACTTTGGGAGAGGGAGTTGTTTACGAGGCATTTAACTTAGCTTCTCTGCATAACGCTCCTCAACTTTTTGTCTGTGAAAATAATTTTTATTCTCAATCTACACCTCAAGAAAATTCTGTTTCTGGTGATATTAATAAAAGAGCTGAAGCCTTTGGAATAAAAGTTTTTGAAGGAAATACATGGGAGATTGAAGAGCTAAATAAAGTCTCAAAAAAAGCAATTGATTATGTTCGATCTGGAAAACCTGCATTTATCAAAATTAATACATATAGACTTAATGCGCATTCAAAAGGTGATGATGATAGAAGTCTTGACGAGATAGAGTACTTCAACTCTAAGGACCCACTATCAATTCTTCTTCAAAATGAAGAATGGGTTGAAATAAAAACCAGAATTGAAAATGAAATAAATGATCATATAGAGTCAGTAAAATATGAATATATAACTGAATCCGACTACTGTTTTGATCAATTACCTAGACACCCTAAAGCAGAACTAGTTTCCTATAAGAATTCTGATAAAAGAATGGTAAATGCTCTGAATGATGCTTATTTTAATACATTGTCAAATGGAGCATTTTTAATTGGCGAAGACATTACTGACCCGTATGGAGGAGCATTTAAAGTTACAAAAGGATTTTCATCATCGTTCCCTAATCAGGTTTTTTCTTCTTCAATCAGTGAGTCTGGAATGGTAGGTGTATCTATTGGAAT
>TARA_B110000008_G_scaffold279889_1_pt1 | contig 44186 bp, 36 predicted proteins | sample TARA_B110000008 | Tara Oceans TARA_B110000008 (sample SAMEA4396496) | marine metagenome | biome: Westerlies Biome; feature: [DCM] deep chlorophyll maximum layer (ENVO:01000326); material: water (ENVO:00002006), including particulate matter (ENVO:01000060) such as... | depth 40 m
GGCTCAAGCAATAACCCAGATAATGAAATAATTGTACTAAAATCTAGACGTATCATAGGGAACGTGATTGATAGTCTTAAGTTTGATGTTTCTTATTTTAGAGAGGAAAAATTTCATACACTAGAAATATATAAAACATCTCCGGTTATATTTTCTTATGATAAAAACAACCAAAGCACTGTTTTAAGAGGTGTAAAAATTATTGTTTCATTAGAAAACAACAATTCATTTAAGATAAAAGACGCCAATGGTATTTTAGTTGTTAAGGGTAAATTGAATGAGCTAGTAAAATGTAAATTAGGAACTTTCACAATCATTAAAAACCCTGATCTGGGGAATAAAGAAATCATTCCACAAGAACTAATCATTTCAGTTACACCCAGAAATTTAATCATAAATAAATATCTAGGAAAAATAAATATTAGTCCAGTTGGTAAAAATTCTTCTGTAATTAATTTGTCTTTAACTGATATAAGTACAGAAAAAGCAAGTGATTTTTTAAATGAACTAGTAAGGCAATATAATCTTGATGCTAATAATGATAAAAATCAAGTTTCGCGCAAAACAGAAAGTTTTATTACCAATCGTTTAAAGACCGTAGGAAACGAACTTGCTATTTTACAAGATAGTATTAAAGATTTTAAAACAAGTACCGGTTTTATAGGACTTTCTAGTGATGGTGGGGCTTTACTAGAGAATTTAGCTGCCAATAATACAGAATTAAAAACTTTAGAAACACAAATAAGGTTTTCTAATTGGATAAAAAATAGTATTAATAACCAATCTTCTAAAGAAGAGCTTTTGCCAACCAATTTAGGGTTTGAGAATAGTAGTATTACAGCAGCAATTGATAATTACAATCAATTAATTTTGAGTAGAGAAAGATTGCAATCAAATGCTGGTGAAAAAAACCCTCAATTGATAGCACTTCAAGAGCAAATTATCAACATCAAATTAAACTTAAAGGAAAATTTAAAAATCCATTCGAATTCTCTTCAGGTTAAATTTGAACAACTTACAAATGAAAAAAAGGAAATAAATTCAAAACAAGCAACGATTCCAATTATTGAAAGAGAATTTATTGACATTGCTAGGCAGCAAGAAATCATATCGAGTCTCTATTCGTATTTATTAACAAAAAAAGAAGAAACGTCTATTTCTTTAGCAATTTCTGTAGCCAATGCAAAAGTAATAGATATGGCTTACGGTTCTAATTTTCCGGTGAACTTAAATGGGAAAATGGTCTATCTAGGAGGCCTATTACTAGGATTACTACTTCCGTTTGGAGTTATTTTCATAAAAGAATTATCGAATACAAAGATCATTTCTAGAAAAGACATTGAAGCCTTAGCCAGCATCCCTTTTTTGGGAGATATTCCAAGCTCGGACATAAAAGATAAATTAGTAGTTAAAAACAATGACCGGTCTAGTACTTCAGAAGCCTTTCGTTTTATTAGGGCGAATATAGATTTTATACTACCCGATACAAAGAAAACAGGAAAGACGATATTTGTTAGTTCAACTTCAGCTAATGAAGGAAAATCTTTTGTTTCTATAAACCTAGCTTCGGCTTTGGCTTTATCGGGTAAGAAGGTATTGTTGCTAGGGATGGATTTTAGGGCTCCCAAAGTAACCAAATACCTTGGAATACAACATCAAAAAGGAATTACCCACTTTATCAAAGATTCAAACCTTACTAGCAAAGACATCGTTTTTAAATTACCAGAAATTGACCAATTAGATATCATTTCTTCAGGAGAAATCCCTCCAAACCCCAGTGAATTAGTAGTAAATGCAAGGATGAAAGACTTCTTTGTAGAGGTAAAACAAAATTATGATTTTATCATAGTAGATACAGCTCCTGTAAATATAGTTTCAGATACTTTATTATTATCTAAATATGCAGACATGTTTATCTATGTAATTAGAGCTAATTATACAGATAAAAGATCATTGGTTGTGCCAGAAGAGCTACATAAGACTAAAAAACTTTCTAAAATGGCCATTGTTTTAAACGATGTGGATATAAAAACAGGATACGGCTATGGTGGCTATGGTGGCTATGATTACCGCGGTGGCTACGGATATTATACTGATTGGAAAAAAAAGTCATGGTACTCAAGAATTCTAGGTAGAAAAAAGAAAAAAATAGGTTGATTGTTCAATTAAAAACAACAGCATTATTTTCTAGAAGAAAATACAGCTCTTTTTTATGAGTATCTGTAAGCAAAGACTGAATATGCCTCAGATGGTTTGTATGATGTAGGTCTGTACCTACAAAATCATACATCTTTAAATCAAGTATTTTTTTACTTATTTTTTGAATATGTTTGCCATAGTAATTTGTCAATGACAACAAATTTAGCTGAAAAAGACAGCCCGCATGTTTTAATGTAGCGTAGCCTTCAAAATTAGTATGGTAAAAATGATACCTTTCTGGATGCGCCAAAACAGGGATATATCCTTTTAACGTAATTTCATATAGTATCTCAAAAAGATGAATAGGAGGGTTGATATAAGACATTTCTACTAAAATATACTTGTCTTTTAAGGGAAGAATATCATTGTTTTTTAAAAGGGCTAAAAACTGCTCATCTAGCATGTATTCTGCCGCTGCATCAATTGAAATATCATTGATATTTCTTCTTTCTAACTCCTTTCTGACTTCTTGTAGTTTTAATTTTATGGTAGCTGAAGAGTTTTGATATATTTCTGCCATCACATGCGGAGTAGTGATAAGTTTGCTAATGCCCATGGCAGCCATTTGCTCTAAAAGTTTGATACTTTTGTCTAAGTCTCCTGCACCATCGTCTATACCAGGAAGTAAATGAGAATGAATATCTATAAAATTCTCTGGAAAGAAATTAGAGATTTTCTTTTCTTTTTTTTTAAAAAAAATCATAGGGTCAATTTTTTAACAAAAATACATTTTTAAAAATTATTTATAGACGAAAACGATTGAGTTTTTTAGTGCTATTGTGTAAACAGAATTCTTATGATATATTTGATAACATTATATAAATACATATGGTTCTAATAGCAGATGGTGGTTCAACAAAAGCAGATTGGATTGCCCTTGATACCAATAAAAAAGAACTTTTTAGAGTACGAACACTTGGTCTTAACCCTGCAGTTATATCTACTGAAGAGTTAACAAACCGCATAATTAATATGTTTCAGCTCATCAATATAAAAGATGAGGTGAGTCATGTCTATTTTTATGGTGCCGGTTGTGGGACTGATAAAGCATGTAATCTCTTAAAAGGTGTAATGGAAGGTATTTTTTTAAATGCCCAAGTAAACATAGCAGAAGACATGTTGGCTGCAGTATATGCAGCATCAGGTAAAAACCCTGGAATGGTTTGTATCTTAGGAACAGGATCTAATAGCTGTTATTTTGATGGAGAAAACATGCACATGAAAGTAGCATCATTAGGCTATGTTTTAATGGATGAAGCTAGTGGGAACTATTTTGGGAAAAGATTAATTAGAGATTACTATTATGGATTAATGCCCAAATATATGGTGGAGAAGTTTGAAGCAGATTATAGTTTGGATGCAGATACAATTAAATCAAATTTATATAAGGAGCCCAATCCAAATATGTATTTAGCCTCATTTGCAAAATTTATGTTTGATTTTAAAGATGAGAAGTATGTTAGAAGGCTCATGAAAAAAGGCTTTGAAAAGTTTTTTAAATATCGAATTTTACCCTACAAACTAAGTCAAGAAACACCCATTTATTTTATAGGTTCTATTGCTTATTACTTTAGAGAAATTTTAGATGATGTAGCAGAAAGAAATGATTTAAAAATCACTGGAATTATTCAAAGACCCATTGATAGCCTTATAGAATATCACAAAAAACATATTAATTTATAAGATCTAGAAGCTTTTCTAAAGCCATTCCTCTAGAGCCTTTGATTAAAATACAATTGTTGTTAAATGTTTTGGAATCCATTTGTTTTTGTAATGATTCAACATTAAGATACGTTTCTTTTGCAGTTGTTTTACAGTAGTTTTCTCCTACAAAAATAAGCCGCTCAATACTTAAGACATCGCAAAAATCTACAATAGCTTGATGTTCTTTTGCTGAATCCTCTCCGAGCTCAAACATATCACCTAAGATAACAACCTTCCCATTTACTGTCATTTTATTGAAGTTTTCTAATGCTGCTAGTGTACTTGTAGGATTTGCATTGTAGGCATCCATGATAATTTTATTATCTTTTTTCTGTATGATCTGTGATCTGTTATTTGAAGGGGTGTACTTACTGATAGCAGTAATAATATTTAAAGTAGAAATAGTAAAGTATTCTCCAATGGAAATAGCAACTTTAATATTATCTAAATTATAGGTTCCTATAAGATTTGTTTTGATGGTTTGATCCTTATACTGTAATTCTAAAAATGGTTGAATAGACGTTATTGTAATTGAATCATTTAATAGGATTCTTTCAATATTTTTGGTTAATTCCAATTGTATTGGGTCATGAGAATTAACAAAGGCAATTTTTTTTCTTTCTTCTAGGGAGGTGTATAATTCAGATTTCCCTTTTATAACGCCATCAATTCCTCTAAATCCTTCTAAATGAGCCTTTCCAAAATTTGTAATGTATCCGATATCTGGCTCACAGATTGTAGAAAGGAATTCAATCTCTTTTTGATGATTTGCCCCCATCTCTACAATTCCTATCTCTGTGTCTTCTTTAAAAGATAACAGTGTTAAAGGAACTCCAATATGATTGTTTAAATTTCCGTGAGTAGCTGTTGTTTTAAATTGAGTTTTTAAAACAGCATATAATAATTCTTTAGTTGTTGTTTTTCCATTACTTCCTGTTATTCCAATAATAGGTATTCCAAGTTTTTTTCTGTGATAATTAGCTAAGTCTTGTAATGTTTTTAAAACATTATCTACTAATATAGTTCTTCCTTTTACCTCATATTCTTTTTCATCTATTACAGCGTATTTGGCTCCTTGCTCTAGTGCTTTTGATGCAAATTTATTTCCGTTAAATTGGGCTCCTTTTAGAGAAAAGAAAATAGCGTTTTTCCTACTATTTCTAGTATCGGTGTCTATTAAATAATTAGTTGAATAGATTTGATATAAGTCCTTTATTTCCATCTGTTTAAGATAAAAAAACCTCATTGAAAAAGATTCAATGAGGTTTGTAATATTTTAGTTAAAAAAAAGGATTACCTAGTTGGGTTTCTAGGAGTTCTTTTTTTGTAATTTAACATACCAACCACATCTGTAGCACATCTAAACCCAATGTAATTTGTAGACATATACTCCGGTAAATATCTCCTTTGAGAAGGGTCTAACCAATAGGCTCTGTCTTTCCAAGAACCACCTTTGTGAACTCTAGTTTCATTACTAACTAAAGTTGTACGTTTATTAATATCGTATTGGTTTAATTTTCCTGTTTCTGGGTCTTTGGTATTGATAGGAGAATTATACATTCTTGATTTGCTTGTAAACTGATCTTCTTCTAAATCATACAATCGATTGGAGAAATTATCTCCATCATTTTTATCAAGGTTCGATGCCGTATTGTAATTTCTCCTCATAAAGACATCATCTTTAGTAATAGGTACATATCTTATTTGACCAGGAAGATCTTTAGCAATTATTTTACCATTTGGTAAGGTGTCATAAACAGTCATGCCTTCTGGAGAATCACCTATTACAACAACGTTTCCAGTTTCGTCTATTAATTTTTTAGTAAATATATTTCCTCTGAAATAGTTGAAATCATTTGCTTCTGTATCAATGATTGGTCTGTAAACATCTGCAACCCACTCAGCTACGTTTCCAGACATATCATAAAGTCCATTAGCATTTGGTTGATATGATTTTACTTTGATAGGGATGTCTGATCCATCCTCAGACCATCCTGCAAGACCACTATAATTTCCTTTTCTTTGTTTGAAGTTTGCCAATTGATCTCCTTTAGAACGATTGGATTTGTTACGAGTATACTTCCCGTTCCATGCATATTTTTTACGGCCTCTAATATTGTTATATTCTCGATTTCCATTATTAGCTTTCGCTGCAAATTCCCATTCTACTTCAGTAGGAAGTCTAAATTTTTGAGATAAAATACCATCTAGTGCAGTTACCTGTCTTCCTGTGAAGGCTCCTTTGGCTGGTCTAGGTTCTCCTTTTTTTCTGATTTTATTGTCTGGGAGCCCTCGCTTATATACGGTAGAATCACCGTCAAATAATTTGTAAGGATTTTCTAAATACAAATCTGTATCGAAAAAATTCCTAATCGTATCATTACCCAATACATTGGTTAGTACTCCTTTGTCTATTAAGTTTTTTAAATTAACAGCACTGGTTCTCCATTTACAATATTGTACAGCTTGAATCCAGCTAACACCTACCACAGGGTATTCTGAATAAGCAGGATGTCTAAGATAGTTTTCAGATAAAAGATTTGTATTTCCTAAACTACTTCTCCATACCAAGGTGTCTGGCAATGCAGAGGAATAGATGTTTTTATACTTTTCCTCTTTTGGAGGAAAAACATCTTTGGTAACTTGAAGGTACAGAAGGTATTCTGAATTTGTAACTTCTGTTTCATCCATATAAAAAGAACGAACATGCATTTGTTGTGGTGTTGTATTCCAGTCAAACATTACATCATCTTGAACTTGACCCATAGTAAAAGTACCGCCTTCTATAGCGACCATTCCTTCAGGGATTTTCTGTCCTTGAAATGCGTTTCCTTTAATATAGCTACCATATTTAGGGTCATTAAAGTTCCAACCTGTTAAAGAAGATTTATTCTTACTAGTTGAATTACAACTAAAAAGTAAAATCGAAGTCAGTAAAAACAGTGTTATTCTAAATAAGTTCTTCATATTTTATTTCAAATATTAGAGTTTTGTTTCAGTTCAGCAATTTACAATAAAATTGTCTTCTTACAAGACGAAATGTAAATTTTAATAGCACAGATATTCTTTTTAATATATCTCTAACGATTTACTTTTTTTTTTATTATGATTTATAAATTTTTTTCATAAAATATATCCATATAATTTGCGTTCTTTGAAAAATGGTTGTGATGTTTAAACGGATTGTTACCGGTGTATTTTTATTCTTTTCTATAATTGTTTATGGTCAAGTTACAAATTCAGTGTTAGCAAACGGCGAATGGTATAAGTTTGCTGTTGATACCACAGGTGTTTTTAAAATAGATAGGTCTTTTTTACAACAAATTGGTATCTCAACTACTAATTTAAATCCTAAAAAAATTCATATTTATGGAAATGGTGGAAATTTATTACCACAAGTCAATAGCGATTTTAGATATGAAGATTTACAAGAAAATTCAATTTATATAGCAGGGGAAAGTGATAATTCTTTTGATGCAAATGATTTTATTCTATTTTATGCAAAAGGACCTCACAACTGGAATGTAAATACTATCACTGAAGAGGTAAGTCACAAACAAAATATATATTCTGATAAATCTTACTATTTCATTACGGTTAATGGAAGTGATGGTAAGAGAATAAATAATAAAATTCCAGTGACAGGAAATGCAAATTTACAAGTCACCTCTTTTAACGATTATATCTTTTATGAAAAAGAAAGGGTGAATCTTTTTGCATTGGGTAGGAGGTGGTTTGGTGAAGAGTTTACCCTAGAAAACCAACAAACTTTTCAGTTGCCATTTCCAAATGCAATTCAAAATGAACCATTAAAATTAAAGGTTAGAGCAGCTTCTGTATCTGGGTTATCAACATCATTTATGGAAGTAAGTAGCAATTCTCAAAATTTATTTACGCTTAATTTTGGAGCGTCTTCTTCTAGTTTTCTGGCTTCTGATCGTTTTGCAACAGCCACAATATCTAACAATTCCTCACCAACTGTAGATATTTCTATAAATTATAATAATGGTGGGAACCCATCAGCGAGAGGGTACCTAGATTTTATAGAAATTTCAGGTAAAAAACAACTTATAGCTGATGATTTCCAATTTTCATTTAGAAGTTTTGAAGTATCAAATATTAATGGAATAGCAGAGTATCAAATTCAAAATCCTCAAAATATTTTTCAAATATGGGATGTTACTGATCATACCAACGTAATGAGTATTCAAAATGAATCGTCCTCTTCCTCTTTTTCATTTAAAGACAATGGAGGTGAATTAAAAGAATACATTGTGTTGCATCAAGATGATTATTATACACCTGAATTGCTGTCAAATTCAAGAATTGAAAATCAAAATTTACATGCCATAAACAATATAAACTACCTAATCATAACCACCGATGAGTTTATAGATCAAGCTCAAAGGATAGCGGATTACCATATAGAAAATTCTGGAATCACGGTACAAGTAGTAATGCTTGATGAAATTTATAACGAATTTTCATCTGGAAGTAAAGATATTACAGGAATTAGAGATTTTATTAGACATGTGTATAATTCTAGCATTGACAATGGAAAGCTTAAATATGTTTGTTTATTTGGTGACGCCTCTTATGATTATAAGGATAGAATTACAGGAAATAATAATATTGTACCAGTTTATTTAGCGGATGAGAGCTTTAATTCTGCCAATTCGTATGTTACTGATGATTTCTTTGGAATGTTAGAAGACCCAGAGGGGAATATGTTTCCATCTCACACCATGGATATTGCGACAGGAAGGATCCCTGTATCTACTCAAGAACAAGCCACGCAAATTGTAGATAAAATTTTGAGAGATTACAATGTTGTCTCTTTTGGTGATTGGAGAAATACAATCACTTTGCTTGCGGATGATATAGATAATACGACCGATATAACCATTCAGCCAGGAGTGGAAACAATTGCAGATAATATTAAGGAAAATAAACCAGTTTTTAATGTTAATAAGATTTATGCAGATGCTTTTGTTCAGCAAAACTCTTCCGGAGGTCAACGATATCCGGATGTAAAAGCTGCCATTACTACTGCAATAGAAACTGGAACTTTGGTGTTTGATTATTTTGGTCATGGTGGAGAAGATGGTTTTGCAAAAGAGCGATTTTTAGACATTCCTCAAGTAAAAGGTTTTCAAAATGAAAATACATTACCGCTTTTTATATCTGTTACCTGTGAGTTTTCAAGGTTTGATAACCCCATTAGAATTTCTGCCGGAGAATTTACCTTTTGGAATACATCTGGGGGAGCTGTGTCAATGATTACAACAACTAGAGAGGTTTTTATTAGTACCGGTCAGACTTTTAATACGAACTTAATGTCTGTTTTATTAGAGTTTAATGATGAAGATTTAACGATAGCCGAATCTTTAGCAAAAACGAAAAATGAATTTTCAAGTAATCAAAAGTTTTTCATTTACTATTTTGGAGACCCTGTAAAAAAATTAGCAATTCCTGAACCTAATGTCAATATTACGAAGATGAATGGTATAGATATTACACAATCTCTAGACACATTAAAAGCTTTATCTAAAGTTAGCTTTGAAGGTGAGGTAACTGATAATTCAAACAATATACTCACAGATTTTAATGGTGAGTTGTCTACTACTGTGTTTGATAAACCCATAGACAAATCTACTTTAGACAATGATGGTTTTGGAATTGTTAATATTTTTGATTCTCAAGAAAGTAAATTATTTAAAGGTCTTTCTAGTGTAGAGAACGGTAATTTTAGTTTTGAATTTATAGTGCCAAGAGACGTACGTATTGCTTATGGAAAAGGGAAACTCAGCTTTTATACTGATAATAACTTATCTGATAGGGCAGGATTTAATAGTAATGTCATTGTAGGGGGTATTAATGAAAATGCGCCTGACGACACAATTGGTCCTGAGATTCAATTATTTATGAATGACGAATCTTTCTTGGATGGAGCGAATACAAATGCCTCACCAAATTTAATTGCAAAATTATTTGATTTAAGTGGGATCAATACATCTGTTACTGCCGTTGATCATGATATTGTCGGAATTTTAGACGGTGATGATTCAAATCCAATCATCTTAAATGACTTTTATCAAACAGAATTAGATGATTTTACTCGTGGTAAGGTAGTGTATCGCTTAAGAGATTTATCAGTAGGTCCTCATACTTTAAAATTAAAGGCATGGGACACTTACAATAATTCTTCAGAAACTGTTTTAAATTTTGTTGTAGTTAGTGATATGTCTATTACATTAGATAATGTTTTGAATTATCCAAATCCATTCGTAAATTACACCGAATTTTGGTTTAATCACAATAAACCAAATGAACCTTTAGAAGTTCAGGTTCAAATATTTACTGTGTCTGGAAAATTAATTAAAACAATCAATCAACAAGTACAAACTACCGGTAGCCTAGTAAGAAATATTACATGGGACGGATTGGATGACTTTGGAAACAGAATAGGTAAAGGAGTTTATGTATATAAATTAAAAGTAAAGTCTATAATAAGTAATATATCTGAAGAAAAATATGAAAAGCTAGTCATATTACAATAAATAACGATATTTACGTTAAGTAATTAAAATAAACACATGAAGAAAATAGCATTATTGTTCATTATTTACATCTCAAGTATTTTTGGTGCTTTTGCACAAACAAAAGGCGGAATTACAACAGCCACTCCTTTTTTATTAATAATACCAGATGCAAGATCAGGATCAATGGGTGATATTGGAGTATCTACTTCTGCTGATGCTAGTTCTCTTTTTCATAATCCATCTAAAATTGCATTTAGTGGAAGACAAGTGATGATTAGTATGAATTATTCTCCATGGTTAAGAAACCTAACTGATGATATTTTTATTGGAAGTGCTTCTTATATCAATCGATTCAGTGAAAATTCTGCTTGGGGAGCTGAGTTCAGATATTTTTCTCTTGGTCAGGTAGATTTGACTGATAATATTGGTAATCCAACAGGTACGATTAATCCAAATGAATTTGCACTATCTGGAACCTATGCTTTAAAATTGAGCGAAACATTTTCTATGGGGGTAAGTAGTCGTTATTTTAGATCAAATTTAGCATTTACTGGAACTAATTCTAATCTACAACCGATCAATTCTTTTGCGGTAGATGTATCGGGTTATTATCAGTCATTTGAAGAGAATTACGGAAGTTTTAACGGACGCTATAGAATTGGGTTCAACATTGCTAATATCGGTCCTAAAGTATCTTATGTTCCTGGACAGGATGATTTTATCCCAACAAATTTAAAACTTGGAGGTGGTTTTGATTTTATTTTAGATGATTATAATATTTTAAGTGTTAATACAGAGTTTACAAAATTGTTAGTTCCTTCTCCTCAAACTGATGGATCTGATCAAAATACAGGATTTATATCTGGTATGTTTAGCTCTTTTGGTGATGCAGAGGGCGGTTTTAGTGAAGAGTTAGAAGAGGTTACCTACGCTTTAGGAGCAGAATATTTATACAACAACGCTTTTGCCTTGCGTGCAGGTTATTTTCATGAAAGTGAAAACAAAGGAAATAGAAAGTTCTTCACAATGGGAGCAGGCTTTAAAACGAATGCTTTAAATGTTGATTTATCATACTTGATTAACTCTTCTGATGTAAACAATCCTTTAGAAAATTCCCTTCGTTTTTCTTTATCATTTGATTTGGGTGAAATTTATGATGATTATTAACAACTAAACTTTTCAAAAGAAGGAACTCTTTATGAAAGAAATTAATACAGGGACAACTGCGATCTTATTTGAAAACATCAATCAATTACCTGATGTAGACAAAGATTTAATGAAAGTAGCGGTGAATGCTACGAAAAATGCCTACGCGCCGTATTCTGGATTTCATGTTGGAGCAGCTATTTTAATGGATGATAATACCATCGTTACAGGAAATAATCAAGAAAATGCTGCATATCCCTCAGGAATGTGTGCTGAACGAGTAGCAATTTGGAAAGCCAGCTCTTCTTTCCCGAACAAAAAAGTAATAAAAATAGCCATTGCTGCAATTTCATCTAACAAAAAACTTGATAGACCTGTTGGGCCTTGTGGTGCTTGTAGACAAGCATTATATGAATATGAGGTTAAACAAGCTAAAGACGTTGAAGTAATTTTTATGGGTGAAGTAGGTAATGTGGTAAAAACAAATTCTATTGCCTCACTGCTTCCTTTTTCATTTGACAAGTCTTACCTTTAATTTAAATTAATCTTCAAAAAATATTTTGATCAGATTAAAATGAAAATTTATTTTCTAGAACTTCATAATTATATTCATAACTTTATTAAAATTTTTTAAGTCTAATTTTTTAACTTGCTTAATAAAATCATTATGAATAAAAACTACCTTTTTAAATTATTTTTACTAGCTATACCTATAGCTTCATTTGTTTTAATGTCTACCTCTATAGGTGCATTTGGTGCTTGGACTGGATCTCCAGGTGACTCAGGAAATACGTGCTTTAATTGTCATAATGTTACACCAGGTGACTTTAATGCTTCTTTAGCAATAACAACAACTATCCCTGTAACTGGTTATGAACTTGATACTCCATATGATATCACCGTGACTCTTTCTGAAACAGGGGCTACTGATCATGGTTTTGCACTTACTGCAGAAAGGGATGATAACAATTCTAAAGTTGGAACGCTCACACCAGGTGAAAATACTAAGTTGCAAAATGATGGTGGAAATATCTCACAATCTAACGATACTAGCGGCAATACATGGACTTTTACCTGGACCTCTCCCTCAACTGATGAAGGTGGTATTACTTTTTACGCTGCAGGAAATGCAGCAAATGGAAATGAGGCCTGGGATGGAGACCAAATAGTAACTACTTCTCTCTCTACATCTCTTGGAATAAAAGAGTCTAGAAGATTAGAATTTAAAATGTTTCCTAACCCAGTTATTGATATTATAAATATTCAATTACCTACAGAAAATATGGAGGCTGAAGTTGGAGTTTATGATTATACGGGTAGAAAAGTAAGGTTTAAAAAAATTTCACCCAATGATCATCAAATAGATACTAGCGATCTAGCAACAGGGATCTACATAATTCGTGTATTTACTGCTGAAAAAGTTGGAGTAGAGACACTTATTAAGAGCTAACCTAATCAAACACTTACAAACTTAAAATATTATGAATAAAAATTATATTTTTAAACTATTACTTTTAACAATACCCATAAGCTCATTTTTTTTTATGTCTCTCTCTAATGGTGCTCCTGCTGGTTGGTCCGGATCTCCTGGAGATTTAGGGACATGTTACAACTGCCATGATGTTACACCTGCCGATTTTAGTGCTTCTGTAAATATTTTTACAGATATCCCTGTAAGTGGTTACGAATTAAGTACTTCATATAATATTACAGTTACAATCAATGAAACAGGTGCTTCTAAACATGGTTTTGCTCTTACAGCAGAAAGAGATGATAACAATTCAAAAGTAGGAACTTTTATACCTACGAATTCTACTAAGTTGGTAAATGATGATGGTAATATTGCACAATCTAATCCTGATAGTGGTAATACATGGTCTTTTACTTGGGTTTCTCCATCTAATAATGAAGGGAATGTAACATTGTACGCTGCAGGTAATGCTGTAAATGGTGATAGTGCTCCAAGTGGTGATCAAGTTGTAACAACTTCTCTTTCCTTATCTCCATCACTTGGAATATCAGAGTCCAGAAGATTAGAATTTAAAATGTTCCCAAATCCTTCTATTGATAATGTAAATATTCAATTGCCAACGGGAGCTTCAGAAGCTGAAGTTAGAGTCTTTGATTATACAGGAAGAAAAATAAGTGAGAAAAAAATATCATCTAATGATCATCTATTGGAAATTAGTAGCTTAGGTTCAGGAATGTACATAATTAGTGTATTAGCTGATAATAAAGTTGGAGTTCAGACACTAATCAAGAAATGATATAAATAAAAAGATTTCTTTTACCTTAGCACCGTTAAAATTTTAACCACACATACTTTATGATATCCTCAGTTATTACCGGAACAGGTTCTTATATCCCTCAAATTAAAAAGAAAAATAAAAAATTTTTAGAGAATCGTTTTTTAAATTCAGATGGAACAGAGATTAATAGTGATAATGATATTATTATTGAAAAATTTAAAGCTATAACTGGTATCGAAGAAAGAAGGTATGCAGCCTCTGAATATAATACTTCAGATCTAGGTTTTTTTGCTGCACAAAAGGCCATCAAAGATGCTAATATAAACCCAGAAGAATTAGACTATATTATTCTAGCTCATAATTTTGGAGATGTGAAATCTAAAGCAATTCAAAGTGATCTTTTGCCTAGTTTAGCCACCAGGGTTAAATATCGGTTAGGAATTGAAAACACTAATTGTGTTGCCTATGATATTTTGTTTGGTTGCCCTGGATGGATAGAGGGGGTAATACAGGCACAGGCATTTATTAAATCAGGAATTGCCTCAAAAGTATTGGTTATAGGAGCAGAAACATTGTCTAGGGTAGTAGATAAAAATGATAGAGACTCAATGATATATAGTGATGGTGCAGGAGCATGTATTGTAGAGAAAAATGATGGACAGGAATCAGGGATTTTAAGTCATGCAACACAAACCTTTGCTAAAGACGAGGCCTACCATTTGTTTTTTGGAAATTCTTTTGATGCCAATCAAGATAAAGATGTACGTTATATTAAAATGCATGGTAGGAAAATCTATGAGTTTGCCCTAAATAATGTTCCATTAGCAATGCAATCTGCATTAGATAAAAGTGGGATTCCTATTGAAGAGGTGAAAAAAATATTCATTCATCAAGCCAATGAAAAAATGGATGAAGCCATTATTAAACGTTTTTTTAGATTGTATAAGATACCTATTCCTGAAGATGTAATGCCAATGAGTATTCATAAATTAGGAAATAGTTCAGTTGCTACTGTACCTACTTTACTGGATATGGTGATTAAAGGAAATATTGAAAATCAAGAACTTCATAAAGGTGATGTTATTATCTTAGCCTCCGTTGGAGCAGGCATGAATATTAATGCGATTGTCTACAGATATTAAAAATATAAAAATTTTATAAACACAAAGCTTTCATTTCTAAATTGAAGCACTATTTTTGCACATGCAACAACACCAAGTACTTATTTTAGATTTTGGATCGCAATACACTCAATTAATTGCGAGAAGAGTTAGGGAATTAAATATTTATTGTGAAATTCATCCTTATAATAAACAACCCAAAAATACAAGTGATTTTAAAGCAGTGATTTTATCGGGAAGTCCTTCTTCTGTGAGATCTGATGATGCTCCACATCCTGAATTATCAGAGATTAGAGGTGTAAAACCAATATTAGCTATTTGTTATGGAGCTCAATATTTAGCCCATTTTTTTGGAGGTAAAGTGGCTCCCTCTAATACAAGAGAGTACGGAAGAGCAAATTTATCCTATGTAAAAACCAATGAAATCTTTTTTTCAGATATTCAAATAGGTAGTCAAGTCTGGATGAGTCATTCAGATACTATTAAAGAATTACCGTCAGGAGCAGTACATTTAGCAAGCACCTCTGATGTTGAAAATGCAGCCTACAGAATAGAGGGAGAAGACACCTATGCTATTCAATTCCATCCTGAAGTTTATCATTCTTCTGATGGTAAACAATTGTTAGAAAATTTTTTAGTCAAAATTGCGGGTATTGCCCAAACTTGGACATCAGATTCTTTCGTCGAAACAACTGTTGGCAACCTTAAAAATACTTTAGGGAATGATAAAGTTGTTTTGGGTTTATCTGGAGGAGTGGACTCATCTGTGGCAGCTGTTTTATTACACAAATCAATCGGAAAAAACTTGTACTGTATTTTTGTAAATAATGGTTTACTTCGAAAAAATGAGTTTGAAAGTGTACTCAATCAATACGAGGGAATGGGACTTAATGTTAAAGGAGTAGACGCTTCAGCGCGCTTTTTAAATGCTTTAAAAGGTTTATCTGAACCTGAGAAAAAGAGAAAGGCCATCGGAAATGCATTTATAGAGGTTTTTGATGATGAAGCACATAAAATAGAAAATGTTAAATGGTTAGCTCAAGGTACAATTTACCCTGATGTTATTGAATCGGTTTCTGTAAATGGAGGGCCTTCTGCAACTATTAAAAGCCACCATAATGTGGGAGGACTACCAGACTTTATGAAATTAAAAATTGTAGAACCTTTACGGATGATTTTTAAAGATGAAGTAAGAAGAGTAGGAGCCTCTATGGGAATAGATCCTGAATTACTTGGCAGGCACCCTTTTCCTGGTCCAGGATTGGCTATCAGGATTTTAGGAGATATTACAAAAGAAAAAGTTCGTATTTTACAAGAAGTAGACGCCATATTTATTAATGGTTTGAAAGAAAGTGGATTGTATAATAAAGTTTGGCAAGCAGGTGCAATTTTATTACCAGTAAATTCTGTTGGCGTTATGGGAGATGAGAGAACTTATGAAAAAGTAGTAGCTTTAAGAGCTGTAGAAAGTACCGACGGAATGACAGCCGATTGGGTAAATTTACCTTATGAGTTTTTGCAAAAAACATCCAATCAAATTATAAATAAAGTAAAAGGAGTAAATAGAGTAGTGTATGATATTAGCTCAAAACCACCTGCAACTATAGAATGGGAATAGAATTATGAAAACCTTTAAATTATTTTTTATCTTCTTTTTTATAACGATTATATCTTCTTGTGGTCAACAAAGAAAATACATTTCTTATACAGTAAAAAATGGCGAAACTATTAAGATTATAGCCAAACGATTAGGTATTAAAACCAAAGATTTAATGCGTTTAAACCCAGATATATCAAGGAAGCCTGTTGCTCAGACAACTATTATCATTCCTAATATGAAGTTTCAACAAAGTACTATTATTGAAGACATAGCGATTAAAGATATTGATACAGTAGCTAATCTTGGTGAAAACAAAATTATTGATGAGTTAAAGGAGTTTTTGGTTCATAAAGTAGTTAAAGGAGATACTTTTTATAGCTTAACTAGAACCTATAATATCTCAGAAAATGAATTAAAAGCTTTAAATCCTATACTAAAAATTAACGGGTTACAGTTAGATATGTTGTTGAATATAAGACCCATTATAGATACCAATAGAAAGTTAATATACAATGATACAATTCAAGAGAATGCTATTGTAAAATTTGCTATGATGCTACCCTTTAGGGCTATTGAATACGATACAATAGAATCGAGTGATATTTTTAAAACAAATAAGCTAGCGAATATTACAACTGACTTATTTTTAGGAGCTTCATTAGCTATAGACTCCTTAAAGAGTCTTGGAGTAGATGCGGAACTTTCTGTTTTTGACACAGGAAAAAAAAATACTAAAATAGATTCAATTTTGTCTGCAACAGACTTTAAAAATGTAGATGCAATTATTGGGCCGCTATATTCGGAGGAAGTTCCAAAGGTTGCTAACAGAACCAGAGTTCCTGTTGTTTTTCCAGTATATTCTAAAAAGCAAACTAATTTTTCATCCCCAAGAATTATCAAAACTTTTGCTGATAGAGAGGTGCATCAAAATGAATTAGTAGCGCATATTTTAGCTAGCTATTCAAATGAAAACATTTTAATTGTTGGAGATAGTACTTCTACATCAATTCGTAATAGTGATCATATTAAATCTCTACTATTAGGACATGATTCAATTACTGAAGCAAAAATTATTCATCCAAATGAAGGATACATTAGAAAAGATTATATTATTAATGCTTTAAAAGCTGAATTTGGTAATTGGGTAATTTTAGCAACTGATAATAGTGTAATTGTCTCTGATGTGGTGAATAGTTTAATAAGCTTGCCAACTGAAGAACCCGAGGAGGATGAAGAGGATGAAGAAGGTGAAGGTGATGAAAAAGATAATGAAGAAGATGACGAACCAGAAATGCAAATCTTACCCGAAGATACAGTTATTAAGGTTTTTGGTTTTTTTAAATCTTCTCAGTTTGATAGAATTGATAACAATAAATTAGCAAAACTTGGATTTACCTATACTAGTGATGTTTTTATAGATGAAGATTCTTCTAAAGTTCAACTATTTGATAAACAATATATTGAAAGAAACTTTGTATATCCCTCATACTATGCTACCAAAGGATTTGATATAATTTTTGATGTAGGTATTAGATTGGCATCAGGTGAGAACTTAAAAGATACTTTTAAAAAAGGAATTTCTTCTAGAATAGAAAGCAAGTTTAGCTACAGTGAAAATTTATTCAGTACTTCAAACAATAATGGAATTTTTATTTTACAATATAATGCAGATTTAACTATTACAAGAATTAAGTAGTATTTAATAAACTATGAGACATAAAAAACTCCTAATTAAATTAGGAGTTTTTTTTTGAAGAATTAAATTTTTTTCATCTGTTGTTTCATCATTTGCATTTGTTCTTTCAACATTCCGTGTTTGTCTAGTTTTTTTGCCTCACTCATCAAAGTGGTAGCTTCTCTCTTTCTTCTTTTAGTCATGGCAATTCCAGCCAATTGTAATTTAGCCATTGCTAAGTCATGATCCATTGAAAGTCCTAATCTAACCGCTTTACGTAAAAATTTTTCAGCTTGAGTCATATTGGATTGTGAAAGCATGATTCCATGCAAGTAGTTATAGTATCCTTCTTGCTTTTGTGTAAGAGCAGCACTAGGATTTTTAATATAAGATAGCCACTTTTGAGCAGCCGGAAAATTTTGTTTTCTTAATTGAAGAAAAGACAATAGGATAAATTCATTTTTGAAATATAGTAATACAAACATCCCAGTTAGAAAAAGAATTGCAATTCCATTTCCAATATGACCCAGCCAAAATTCATAAACTGACCAAATAATGGTTAAGACTGCTAAAGCCAATTTTATATTTTTATGAAACATATACTTTTTTTTAATTTACCTGATAAATATTGATGATAAGCAGTGCAAAAGTACACTTTTCTTTTATTTTTTATAATACTTTTTATGTTTAAACCATGAAGCTACTGCTAGAATCATTACAAAACCTATAGAATAATAAACAGATCTTGGTGTAATAACCCGATCACCGCTTGCATAAGAATGTAAACCTGATAAATAGAAGTTTACACCAAAATATGTCATCATAATAGAACCATAGGCGATAATAGACCATAAATTAAATGTAAATCTACTTCTCAGGCCAGGAATAAGTCGCATGTGTAATACAAATGCATAGACCATTATTGAGATGAGTGCCCAAGTTTCTTTAGGGTCCCATCCCCAATAGCGACCCCAGCTTTCGTTTGCCCACATACCACCTAGGAAATTACCGATAGTCAACATAATTAAACCAATAGTAATAGCCATTTCATTTATAACGGTAATTTCATTAATATTAAGACCAATTTTTTTCTTGTTCTTTTCTGTAGTGAAAATTGTTAAGAATAAGGCCACAATACCCAAAATCATCCCTAAAGAAAAGGGGCCATAGCTTGCAACAATAATTGAAACATGAACTAATAACCACCATGAGTTTAATACAGGTTGTAAATTTGCAATTTCTGGATCCAACCAATTTTGATGGGCAAACATTAAAATGGTGGCAGTTAAGAATGTTGTAGCTGCAATTGTTAATGAAGATTTTCTACCAAAAGCTAGACCAAATAACATGGTTGCCCAAGCCACATAAATAATAGATTCATAGGCATTACTCCAAGGAGCATTTCCGCTTATATACCAACGACTTAATAGCCCAAGGATGTGTAAAGTAAAAAGAAGAATAGTTATAGTAATCAATCCTTTTACAACATAGCCAATCCATTTTTTATCATTAAAAATTTGTAAAATGACAAAAAAGATTAAAAAGATACTTACATAACCATAGTATTTGGCTAATCTCTTAAATATCTGATATTTATTGTAGGTTATTTCTAAATCAATTTTTTCTTTATTTGGATATACTTCTGCACCATTTTTTTGCTGAAATTCTTTAATACCATTTAGTATTTTTGTTGCTTCAGTATAATCACCATTTTCTTTTGCATATTGCAATAACTGAATATATATGGGTAATGATTGTCTTACAAATAAAGAATCATTTCCAGTATAGTTAGCTTTAGAACTCTCAGGAAAAGAAACCCACTTATTATTTTCATCATCTAATTTTGGGTAAATTCTCAATATGCTCAAACTAAGTGCTTGGGAAAATAAATAAATACGTCTTTCTATTTTGATGACATCTTTTTCAAACTTATTTTGAACATTTTTCTTTTCAGCATCAGCAGCATATTCTCTGATTTTTGGATTTCCTTTTTGATCATAGAAATTTGCTAGTGAAGCATGAGTAGCATTTTTATCAACACCAATAATTTCACGAATTTCTGTATTTCCTTCTTCCAGATAAATAAAAGGAATATTAAACCAAAGTTTTGAGTTCTCAATAATTGACAAAAAAACTTGACTAGGCTCCATACCATTGAAATGGTCATCTTGATAAACCTTTCTGACCAATTCTGAAGCAAATGTATGTGCGGGTTTCATCCGACCACCTATATCTTGAATAATCAGTGTATTAAATTCATCAGCGTGTTTTAAATCAACTAAATTAACTTTAAGAATAGAATCAATTTGTTGATTAGTTAAAATATTTGAATTATTTTCTTGAGCGTAGGTAACTCCACTAAAGCATATTAATAAACAAATCCAAATACTTAATAATTCTTTTTTCTTTTTTATCTTTTTCAATGTTTTTTTCAAGGAGTCAAATCGAGTTTTTGGCGCAAATAAAATAGAAATCATCCCAAAATATAATAGGGAATAGCCAATATAAGTGATAAGTGTTCCCCAAAAATCATGATTCACTGATAGATGTGTTTGCTCTACCTGACCAGATAAATCATAACTGGCTTGAAAAAATTTAAATCCACTGTGATCTAATATATGATTCATATAAATTCTGTAATCAAATGTTTCATTAGAATCAATAACAGTTATTTCACTTGCAAAAGCGGCAGCACTCTCAGAACCAGGATATTTTTCTAATTGAAAATCATTTAATTTAATCTCAAAAGGAGTTTCAAGTTCTTGAGGACCATAATCTATTCTAAAATTTAATCCGTTTAAAGACAGTTGAGTAGGTCTTTGTGGAGCATATTTACCTCCATATATTTCAATTTGTTCTGTTTGATTACCAACTGTAACATCTAGTATTAAGGCATCTAGTTTTGAATCATCTTTTGTGTCACCTTTAGTTATTTTAATTTCTCCTCTTTTTACAGGTTCTGGAATAACAAAAGGAAGTTCACCAATACTATAGAGTGATCTCAGTTGAAAATCCTGGATACTATCTCTAACAACTGAACCTTGAACTCTATCTGCCATTCGCATCCATGTACCATTATTTCTTGACTGTATTTTTAAGGTTTCTTCTTGTCTGAAAATATTAATTGTTCCTGAATTATTTGTAGCTTCAAAACCAACAAGAACTCCATGGATATTTTGTATTGTACCTTTTTTTAGATAATGTTCGTGTCTTGAACCACTACTAGATTCTACGATAAGTAAAAATTCTTCTCCATTTTCATCTTCAATGAATTCTTCTTTTGCCCATGGCAAATATTCAGCTAGTTCTACTGAAAAATTATTTTCTTTAAATTTTTGTTCTAAAATCCATTTATTACCTCCTTTTGCAGAAAATAAAGTGGGTTTGTGATATGTTTTTTGAACTTCATTGTTGTCTACTACTAGATTAACATAGGTCGTTTCAGATAAAAATTTATTTGTTGTTTCTCCCTCATTAATTAGCATCAGTCCTTCATATCCAATATATCTTGTAATACCAGCTCCAATTAAAATTAAAAGAAAAGAAATATGAAATAATAATACAGGCCATTTTTCTTTTCGCAATAATCGGTAACGGAAAATATTCCCAAAAAAATTAATTACAAAAAAAACCATTATTGCCTCAAACCACCATGCATTATAAATCAATGCTTTTGCAGTTTGTGTACCGTAGTCATTTTCAATAAAAGTAGCAACGCCCATAGCGGTTGAGTAGACTATAAAAAGGACTGCTGTTAAACGGGTTGAGTATAAAATATCAAATATTTTTTTCATCATAAAATGGTTCCAAAAATTTTTGACAAATTTACATATTAAACATTTAAAAAATACTCAATTAATACTTTTAAATGTTAAAAAAAACTTATTAATTATTATAATTAATGAGCTGTAGAGATACATTATTTATTTTATTGAATTCATTAAAATAGAGACCATGTCAATAGCTGCTTGAGCAATTTTAGTTCCAGGTCCAAAAATACCTAGAGCACCACAATCAAAAAGAAATTGGTAATCCTGAGATGGAATAACTCCTCCTACTATCACCATTATATCCTCTCTATCATATTTTTTTAATTCTACAATTACTTGTGGAACTAGTGTTTTATGGCCACCAGCTAAAGATGAAATTCCAAGGATATGAACATCATTTTCTATCGCTTGTTTTACGGCCTCTTTTGGGGTTTGAAACAGTGGTCCAATATCTACATCAAAACCTAAGTCTGCATAACCAGTTGCTACTACTTTAGCACCTCTATCATGACCATCTTGACCTAATTTAGCAATCATGATACGAGGTCTTCTTCCTTCAAGTTTAGCAAATTCATCTATGAGTTCCGAAGCTCTCTTAAATAACTTATTATCTTTTATTTCTTTACTATACACACCAGATATTGTATTATGGATCGCTTTATGTCTTCCGAATGCGACTTCTAAAGCATCAGATATTTCACCTAAGGTAGCTCTTTCTCTAGCAGCCTTTACTGCTAAATCTAATAAATTTTTCTTATCGTGAACATCTGAATCATTATTAACTAATGCTAACTTAGCAGTTTTAGTTATATCTGAAAGTATTTTTTTAACTTTTTTAGAACTTCTATTTTTCTTTAATTGGATAAGTTTTTTTATCTGAGATTTACGGACTGCTTCATTATCTACATTTAGTATTTGTAAGAAATCCTCTTCTTTTAATTGGTATTTATTGACTCCAATAATAATATCTTCTCCACTATCAATTTTTGCTTGTTTTTTTGCTGCTGCTTCTTCTATCCGCATTTTTGGAATCCCTTTTTCTATAGCTTTAGTCATCCCACCTAAATCTTCTACCTCTTGAATCAACTTCCAAGCATTTTTTGAAAGATCTTCTGTAATTCCCTCTAGATGATAACTTCCTGCCCAAGGATCAACTGTTTTTGTAATTTTTGTTTCTTCTTGAAGATAAATTTGTGTATTTCTTGCTATCCTAGCAGAGAAGTCTGTTGGCAAGGCAATGGCCTCATCTAGCGCATTGGTATGAAGGCTTTGGGTTCCTCCAAAAGCAGCAGCCATCGCCTCAATAGTTGTTCTTGAAATATTATTAAAAGGATCTTGTTCAGTTAAACTCCAACCACTTGTTTGACAATGGGTTCTCAAGGCTAAAGATTTGGGGTTTTTAGGATTAAATTTTTTCACAAGTTTAGCCCATAGCATTCTGCCTGCTCTCAGTTTAGCTATTTCAGTAAAATGATCCATCCCAATAGCCCAGAAAAAAGACAATCTTGGAGCAAATGAATCGATATCCATTCCTGATTCTATTCCTTTTTTTATATATTCAATTCCATTTGCGAGGGTGTATGCAAGTTCAATTTCTGGAGTTGCTCCGGCTTCTTGCATATGATAGCCTGAAATAGAAATAGAATTGAATTTTGGCATATTTTTAGTTGTATATTTAAAAATATCTGCAATTATTTTCATTGATGGAGTTGGAGGGTAGATATATGTATTTCTCACCATAAACTCCTTTAAAATATCATTTTGAATTGTTCCTGAAAGGTCTTTTTTAGTAATATTTTGTTCTTCTGCTGCAACAATATAAAATGCCAATATTGGGAGTACTGCTCCATTCATTGTCATAGAAACAGATATTTTATCCAATGGTATTTCATCAAATAATATCTTCATATCTTCTACAGAATCAATTGCCACTCCTGCTTTTCCAACGTCACCTTCTACGCGTTCGTGGTCTGAGTCATAACCTCTATGAGTTGCTAAATCAAAAGCAACAGACAAACCTTTTTGACCTGCCTCTAAGTTCCTTTTGTAAAATGCATTACTCTCTTCAGCATTCGAAAAACCAGCATATTGTCTTATTGTCCAGGGTTTTTTTACATACATAGTTGCATATGGCCCTCTTAGATATGGAGCAATACCAGCAATAAACCCTTCATGTTTAAACTTATTGAATTCTGATTCTTCAGGGAATTCTAAAGATAAATTTTGTAAATTTTTTCTAGTCACTATCTAATTTTTAGTAGGTATTGTAATACTGTTTATTTTGTTACTATCTTAAACTAAGCTGAATTGAACTTTTCTTATGACTCTTTTTTTAATCTCTTTTTTTCATATTCTTCAGATAATCTTTTCTGAAGTACTGGTAATATTAACGTTTTTAAGTTTTTTGTTTTGAGAAATGGATAAATCTGAAGTTCTTTCTTCATTCTATCATTTATATTAGGTAATTTATTTATTCCTAATAATATTTTTTGATTTTGATCAAATTCTTTTTGCTCTTTTTGAGCATTTTCATTTATTTTTTTTTGAATAACTCCGTTTTTTAGTTGCTTTAAAAAACCACCACTTTTTTCTATCTGTTTAAAAAGATCTAATGCTTTTTTAGCAAATTGCTTTTCGATATTTTCGATATAATAAGAACCATTAGCAAATTCCTGTGCTTGTGACAGACGTGTTTCTTTTTGTAAAATTAATAACTGATTTCTCGCAATACGTTCTCCAAATTCATTTGATTTATGATAAATTGAGTCATAAGAAATATTAGCAATTGTATTTGACCCACCAAGAATAGCACTCATACACTCACTTGTTGTTCTTAGCATATTTACATTATAGTCATAAATAGTTTTATTTCGATAACTAGGCTTTGTAAAAATATGTACGGTTGAATTCTGAATACCTCGAACACTATAAAGATTTGTCAACAGAATACGAAAGGCTCTTAATTTTGCTATTTCAAAGAAATAATTACCACCGACAGAAAAAGAATAATGAATTTTAGAAGCCACAGATTCACCAAAAATTTCAATATATTCATTTGTTTGTGCAAGTGCATAGGATAATTGTTGTATAATAGTTGCCCCTGCATTTTGATATAACGAGGCATCAACACAAACAGGATTATTAATAGTTTTTATAAATTTGGTTGTCTCTAAAATGTCCTTATGTATATTTATAAACCAATTCCCTGTTTTTGCTAAGTTTCCAATTATATCAACTTGAAAAAAAATAGAATTTCCTTGACAATAATTTTCTAGTTGAATGTTGAATTTTGCATTAAGAAATGCAAAATTAAAATAGATAAAAGTATTTTTTAAATCTATCTTATTCAATAGTAAAGTATAATCAAAAATTTCTTTTGCAATGAATTGAATAGCTGTAGCCCCTCTATTTAAGCTATCTAATGCTAATTTATTAGCAATAGACTCATCATCTACATAAATAGATTGACAAATTTTAAATCCTTGACCTGGTAAACGAATCTTCTTATTGTGTCTGTTTTCAAGAGTGTAAAAAGGTTTGACACTGATACCTTCATTTGATTTCCATACCAATGAGTCATTATAATCTTCACCTAAAAGTTCTACTTGAATCTTTTGCTTCCAGGCAGTTGGTGATATATTATTAAATTCATCAAATAAGAAATTCCCCATTTATTTTTTTAGCGTATCAAATTCTATGATATAAATATCTTCATTTTTCTTTTTCATCAAATACTTTTCTCTTGCAAATCTCTCAAGCTGAAGAGAGTCTTGTAATTCTATAATTAGTTTTTGGTCTTTATTAATTTCTTTTTTGTAAAAATTAATAGTATTGTTTAATTTCTTGATTTCTTTTTTAAACTCTCTATTTAACTGGACATTCACATCAAAAAAAAGCATCCATACTAAAAAAACAATTAATACGATGCTATATTTATTTGTAAGTAGCCTAAATAACTTCTTTTCTTTTATTTTTTGGAATATCATATATTTAAAGACGTTCGCTAATTACAGTTCTAACAATGTCAACAGCTACGGTGTTGTATCGGTCATTTGGAATAATAATGTCAGCAAAATTTTTAGTTGGTTCTATAAATTGTTGATGCATTGGCTTTAAGGTTTTTTTATATCTGTTTAAGACTTCATCTATATCTCTACCCCTTTCAGTTATGTCACGTTTTAATCTTCTAATCAGTCTTTCATCAGCATCTGCATGGACAAAGATTTTAATATCAAATAAATCTAATAACTCTTTATTATTAAAAATTAAAATTCCTTCAATTATTAAAACCTTTCTTGGGTTTGTTTTTATAGTATTTTTTGTTCTATTATGTGTAACAAATGAGTAAACAGGTTGTTCGATAATTTTCCCGTTTTTAAGGGATAATATATGTTTTTTTAATAAATCAAAATCGATTGCTCTTGGGTGATCGAAATTAATTTTTTCTCTATCATCATATGAAAGATTATCTGTTGCTTTGTAATAAGAATCTTGTGAAATTACACAAACTTCATTATTAGGTAATTCATTTATAATTTGATTAACAACAGTCGTTTTCCCAGAACCAGTTCCACCAGCTATTCCAATTACAAGCATGTTTTGTTATTGTTTATTTAATAAATAATTATAAACAAATTTAACAAAATAATAATTGAATGAATGGTTATGTTAAGCAATCCAAATTAAAGATTTCTGATGTTATATTTTATTGTAAGATTACATTATCCTAATTCTAATGATAGAAGGAAAAAGCAATGTGTTTTTATAAAATAAAAAAAACACTTAGAAATAAACTATCTAAGAAGGTTTGGGTATCAATTGTCGGGATGAGAGGATTCGAACCTCCGATCTCTGGTCCCCCAGACCAGCACTTTAACCGGACTAAGCTACATCCCGATATTTTTACAAATATATAGTTAAAACTTCTTAAATCTAATTTTATAAAGTGAAAATTATGACCATTTTTATGGATAATTTCAAATACAGATGAACGTTTTATTTATGAAAGAGCTTCTTTGTAGGTTCTTAAACAACGCTCTCTGGCGAACTTATGTTCTACAATAGGTGCAGGGTATGTAAGTTCTTGAAAATCAGGGACCCATTTTTTGATATACTTAAATTCATTGTCAAATTTTTGAATTTGACTAGTAGGGTTGAAAATCCTAAAATAAGGAGCTGCATCAACGCCAGTTCCAGCAACCCATTGCCAATTTCCAACATTACTAGACATTTCGTAATCATGAAGTTTTTCTGCAAAATAAGCTTCTCCCCAACGCCAATCAATAAGCAAGTGTTTACATAAAAAACTACCAACTAACATTCGAACTCTATTGTGCATAAAACCAGTTTTATTTAACTGCCGCATTCCAGCATCAACCATTGGATACCCGGTCTTTCCATCACACCATTTTTTAAAATCTTCTTCATTATTTCTCCAATTAATTCGATCATATTTAGTTTTAAAAGAATCTTTATGTGTTTGTGGAAAGTGCCATAATATTTGCATAAAGAATTCACGCCATATCAACTCTTTTAAGAAGGTTTGATTTTCTTGTTCTTTTGCCCTAGTAACCATTTGTCGAACGCTTACAGTTCCAAAGCGCAAATGAGGCCCTAATTTAGAGGTATTGTCTAAAGCAGGATAATTCCGTGTTTCTTCATATTCATTAATAATTCTAGAATTAAAAATATAGTTTTGAATTGGAGTATTTGTTTCAGTAAAACCTATTGCATCTAAAGTTAAATTTTGAGGATTTTTGTTTGTATATAAACAATCTAAAAGATCTTCTGAAGGGAAATTTTCTTTTTTATTTTTTTCATATGCTTCAATCCATTTTCTAGAATAGGGGGTGTAAACTACATATGGATTGCCGTCTTTTTTAGTAATTTCATTTCTCTCAAAAATTACTTGATCTTTATATGTACAAAATTTAATATTATTTGAAATAAGTAATTCTTTGATTTCTAGATCTCGTTTAATTGCATACGGTTCATAATCATGATTAGTATAAATACTTACAATTTGATGTTTTTTTAATAGTGATTTAATAATCTCTTTTGGATCCCCATGATACATATTAATTCCTGATTCAAAAGATTGTAAATACTTGTTCATCGAGTGAAGCTCTTTATTGATGAATGAAATACGGGCATCATTCTTTTGTATTTTTTCTATTATGTTTATGTCAAAAATAAAAATAGGAAGTATTTTTTCTCCTGATTTAAGTGCATGAAATAATGCTGTATTATCATGTAAACGTAAATCTCTTCGGAACCAAAAAATGGAAATTTTATTCATTTTTTTTATATTTTCCAAAAATTTCAATTAGTTTTTCTTGTCGGTAATTAAAGATTTTTTTTAGTTTGGGTTTAACAATAATTGGATGAATTATTTGCCCTATAATTCCAAGAGGAATTTTATAATCAATAATGTCTTCAATTTCTACACCATTAGTGATTTCATTAACAAAGTGTTTATGATGCCAGAAAGCATAAGGTCCATAAAGCTGAAGGTCTACAAAATATTTACCCGCTTCTATGTGAGTGATTTCACTAACCCATGATGCTTTAATTCCAGCTATTGGGGTAACACTATACTCTATTATCTGACCTGCATACATTGGTCTGTCTATTTTAGAAACAATCTTAAAATTCATCTCCTTAGGAGTTAAGGTTGGTAAGTTTTGTGGATTTGTTAAAAACTCCCAAGCTTTATCTAATGTTACTGGTAATTTCTGTTTGCTGTGAAATGTATGTACTTTCATAACTAATTATAAATTAAAATATAAAGATTTAAGGAAGTTGCTATACAAAGCCATATCATGTAGGGTAATAGTAAAAAACTTATTTTTTTTTGCTCTTTCAAAAAAGCAAAAAATAAGTAAAAAATTATTATTGTTAATAGAATAATTATGAATAGAGATAAAAGTATCTGGTGTTGATTAAAAAAAACATAATTCCAACTAACATTAAGGATTACTTGGATGATATACAACCAAAACTTTCTGATGCTATAGTTATTTCTGAAAAAATAGATCAAGTATATAGAGAAAAAAATCATGATACTGGTCCAAGCTAGACCAAATACCCATCCTGGTGGTGTCCATGGAGCTTTAATTAAATTTAGATACCATTCAGTAATGGGACCGTCATTCATAAGCCAGCTTCCAAAACCTAACCCTCCAAAATTAATAAATAGAAAAATAAATAAATATTTAACTTTTGATTTTATCATTGTTTTCTATAGATTGGATTTTTTTTAATATTAAATCTGCTTCCACATATTTTTGATCACTTCCACTTCTATCTATTGATTGAAGATCATATCCTTCTTTCATTTTTTTCTTATATTGATCTTCTAGTTTTTCAATTTCTGACTTTTTTTTAAATAATCTAAACATTGTTGTTAAAGGTGTTTTTTTATTTTAGAACTAGTTGGTGAAGTTGTTGAAAGATAATAATCAATTAATTCACCATTCTCATCAATTAGGTATTTTTGAAAGTTCCATTTTACAGTAGAATTCTTCCTACCATTTTCTATTTTTTTTGTCAACCAACTATATAATGGATGTTGATTCTTTCCTTTCACATCAATTTTTTCTGTAATTAGGAAAGTGACCCCATAATTAACTTCACAAAATTCTTTTATCTCCTCAGTTTTTCCAGGTTCTTGTTTTCCGAACTGATTACAAGGAACCCCTATTATAACTAATTTATTTTGATATTCTTCGTGAAGTTTTTGTAAGTTTTTATATTGTGGGGTAAGTCCGCATTTAGAAGCAACATTCACTATTAATATCTTCTTTCCTTTAAATGACAAAAAGTCAATAGGTTTGCCTAAGAGAGAATTGATTTTAATATCAAATAACGATTTTGAAGCTACCATTTTTGTTGGTTTATTTGTTACTTTTAAAGTTTTTAAAAAAATGATAAATGGATTCATTTTATATTTTAAAGCTTACAATACCACAATCCATTTCAAAAATTTGACCTGATATTGAAGCTGCTTTATTTGATAATAAAAATTCTGCCATGTCTGCTACCTCTTCAGGGTTTAAATATTTTTTTAGAGGATGTCGGACTGTAATTGTTTCTATCATCCTCTCATTTCTTAATAATTTTGAAGCCAATTCTGTATCTGTGACTGTAGGTGCTATAGCGTTTATTCGAATTGTAGGGGCCAATTCTGCTCCTAAAGATTTTACAAGTCCTTCAACAGCTGATTTTGCTGCAGCAACACTTGCGTGAAAAGGCATTCCTAGTTTGGTAGCTACTGTACTAAATAGCACAACCGAGGGCTTATTTCCTTTTTTGAGAAGCGGGAGGTAATGCTGTATAGTTTTGACTGCTCCTATGACGTTTATTTCAAAATCAGTTCTAAAGTCGTCTAATTTTAAACGTGAAATAGGCTTAAGATTAATACTCCCTGGACTATATACAATAGAATCCACTTCCTCTATATGAGGTAATTCCTGATTCAATATATCACAGAAATGGTGGGTTAGATTAGGGTGAGATATAGAGGGTTGGGTTCTACTTACATTAATGATTTTATTTTTTTCAACTAGTTTGATGAGTAAAGCATTTCCGATGCCTCGACTTCCACCTATAATTAAAATTTTTCGCATTGATTAACTTGATGTTAATGGACGACCTTTCAGTCTTTTTTCTATTTTTTGTTTGATTACGGTCAATCGTTTCATAAGATCCATTAGGTCAGAATCCTTAGTTTCTTTATAAATATCATTGATTTCTAAAATCAAACCTTTAACTTCTCTAGAAGCTATAATTCGATCACTAGTAGTAATGAATTTGTGTTTTCTGTGCTCAAACTCTGTAGCTCTTTCTATTATATCCATTCTTATTCTTTTATATAATTCAATAATTCATTAATTTTTGAAGGAGTATTAAATTCTCCTCCATAATATGAGGTAACTGTTGCGGATGTATCGTCTTTAATACCTCTAGATGATACGCATAAATGTTTAGCATCAATAATGACAGCTATATTTTCGGTCTGCAAAATATCCTTTAAATCTTCTGCAATTTGATTCGTCAGTCTTTCTTGAACTTGGGGTCTCTTTGCATAATATTGAACTATACGATTCAGTTTAGAAAGACCAATAACTTTACCAGATGAAATATAAGCAACATGTGCTTTTCCGATGATTGGCACAAAATGATGCTCACAATTAGAGTAGAAAGTTATATTCTTCTCTACCAACATTTGGTTGTATTGGTATTTGTTATCAAATAAAGCAATTTTTGGCTTATTATTAGGATTTAATCCAGAAAATATTTCTTCAATATACATTTTTGCAACTCTTTCAGGGGTTCCTTTCAAAGAATCATCGGTTAGGTCAAGACCCATTACATCCATTATTTCTCTAAATAAAAATGCAATTTTTTCTTTTTTTTCATCATCAGAAATAGAGAAGGCACCTAATTTCATTGGTGTTTTTAAGCTTGTGTATAAATGGTCGTCACCAACCTGGTCAAATGAAAAATCGTTTAGTTGATTAAGCTCTATTGTTTTTGTTTCCATGTTCATTTTTTTTAAGAATATTGTACTATCAAAATATTATTTTTATCTTTTTGATATGGAGTTGTTAGAAATCTGCTTTTGTCTAGAGCATTTGAATCTACCACTTTCAAATTCTCTGAGTTTACTATGTTTTGTTTTTCTACCCTGAACTCTCTTTCTCCAAAGTTTAAAGCTCTTTGGTTTCATTTCAGTTCTCATAAGGGTTATAACATCCTGTTCACCTAATCCAAATTGATATTTTATTGCCTCAAAAGTAGTCCTATCTTCCCACGCCATTTCAATCACTCTGTCAATCATTTTGTCTGTTAATTTATTCATGAGTAGGTATTGAAAATTTTTCCTGTTCTTTTACTTTTAAGTCAATCATTTTAGAAATAAATTTTTTATTTTCTTTGTATGACTTGTTGTTTTTGAAAGAAATATATTTTCCTTTGGCATAAATAGTCAATCTATTTGTTTTATATAATACCAAACATCTATATGGTATTAACCAATTGAAATTTTCTAATCCTTTGTTCAATAATACAATAATTCCTGTTGGTCTTAATTCAATATTTGCATAATTGATATCGGATGTTTTATTTAATAAATGACTAATGTTTTCGCTAGTTTCCTCTACGATCATTCTCTTTGATCCAATTCCACCCATTTTTAATGATTTTGTAAATGAGAAAGGTAAACCTAACAATTTATTTGTTAAGTCTATGGCTTCTTTGTTTTTGTGTGTTGTTGATAGAATCATATGAATCATTCAAATATAATTTTGTTTAATGTATGAATCAAATTCTTAAACAAAAATTAACATATATTTATGTTATAAACACTCTATTTCTATAGAATTCAGTATGAATATTTAACTTTTTAAGTTATGTTTTAATAGTACATTTCTGTCTGATAATGTGTGCCTTTGAAGAATGCGTTCACTCTCTTTTTTTACAAAAGTATTTTTTTTCAAATTCCATAAAATATCAGAAGCTTTTTTTCTCTTTTTATTGACATCAACAATTGGGTTTGGATAATCTTTACCAAGAAAAAAATTATTAAATTGTTGGTCTAATTGTGTCATTAAATAAGGTTCATGAGCAAACATAGTATCTAAATCTCTCAATTCTGGAACCCATTTTTTTATAAATAATGCATCTTCGTCATGTTCAATTCCATTTTTAATAGGATTGTAAATTCTAAGATTATTAATACCCGTTTCTCCAGATTGCATTTGTAACTGAGGAAAATGTATTCCAGGTTCAAAATCTAAAAACATTTGAGATAGATGGGTAGTAGCATCTTGCCATGGTTGCCATAATATATGTGTAAAGAAGGATACAGTTAAAGCACGCATTCTGAAATTTAAATATCCAGTTTCAAGAAGACAACGCATACAAGCATCAACTAAGGGAAAACCTGTTTGACCTTTTTTCCATGCTTCTTGGTATTTAGTTGATACCGATTTTTTCAGTTTATGATATCCTTTATTTACACTTGATTTTTCCATAACATGTTCCATTTCAAATTTTTGAATGAAGTGTGCTTGCCAACGAAGTCTAGATAGGAATGCTCCAATATGTTTTGCGTTTGAATTGTTTTTTATTTTTTCTCCCATTTGATATACCTCTCTAACAGATAGATTACCCCATGCTAAATAAGGGGATATTCTACTGCAACTAGTTCTAGATAATTCAGGTTTGGAAATATGAAACATATACTCTTTATGTCTTTCTTTAAAAAATGTATTAATATATTTTATACCCATTGTTCTTCCACCTTTTTGAAACTTTGTTTTAAATGGGGTTTCTAATGCAATAGAATGAGAAATCTGCTCAATTAATTGGATTTCTTCTAAATTTAATAATTGTTGTTTTTTAGGTATGAATTGTTCTAATTTATCATACATGAATTTATTCCAGTTTTCAAACCAATCTTCTCTATTTTGAAGACCACGTTGAACACCATTATTGATGTTTTCTTTCCATTTAATATTATTGTTTCTACAATATCTTTTAAACTCTTTATCTCTATTATAGGTTATTAAAATACCTGTTTCTAAGTGTGAAAAAATAGTATCAATGGTGTAAAAATTTTGAATTTGATTACATAATCCAATAATATCTGATTCCACTGATAATACTTTGCTGTTCCAATTTTCTAATTCATCATTTATATCAACTATAGATTGTTTAATAAAGTTCCAATGTCGGACATTGTAATGGGCATCATTCAATAAAATTTTTTCAAAAGCATAGATAATTATGAATCTTTCTCCACTTTTAATAGCATTACTTATAGCCTCGTTATCATAGAGTCTTAAATCTCTTTTTAGCCAAACAATATTTATTTTTTCTTTATTCATCTAATTGGTTTAAAAATTCTTCAGCATTTTTAAAATGCAATTCTTTTTTGTTGTGGTTCATTTTATCAAAAGTTCGAATGAGCATACCTAATCTAGGATTATTCAAAAAAAAGATTCGATGTTTATTCATAAATGTCCAAAATAAACCGTCCCAAACAGCTTGCCAATTGCCTTTTTCATAATTACTCATTTTCATAATATAATTACTACTACTTATATAGGGTTTTGTTGACATTAAACCTCCATCCGCAAATAAACTCATACCGTATACATTGGGAACCATAACCCAGTCGTATGAATCTATAAATAACTCCATAAACCACTGATAAACCTCGTCTGGATCGAACTCACATAAAACCATAAAATTTCCTAGTATCATAAGTCTTTCAATATGGTGTGCATATCCAGTACTTAATACTTTACTAATTACATCATCCATGGGCTCTATACCAGTAGTGCCAGAGTAGAATGAGGAGGGTATTTTTCTTGAAAATCCCCAAAAGTTTTTGGTGCGTTCTTCAGATCCTTTAACAGTATAAATACCTCTTATAAATTCACGCCAGCCTAGAATTTGTCGAACAAATCCTTCTGTGGAGTTAATTGAGATATCATTTTTATCAGCAAAATCGATAGCTTGTTTAATTACACTCATGGGATGTAATAAACCTACATTGATTAAAGGAGAAAGAACACTATGATTTAAAAAAATTTCCTTTTTGACAATCGCATCCTCATAATCACCAAAATATTCAAATCTTTTTTCTAAAAACTGTTCAAACCAAGCTTGAGAAGTTGAGAAGTCTAATGGGTAAACTATATTTTCATTTAATTCTCCATAGTTAGATTTAAAGTGATTTTTAACATACTCTTCAGCTTCTTTATGATATGTTGTTTTCAAAGGAAAGCTTATTTGCGGAGCATTTTTATTTTTTGGATATTTTTTTCTATTTTCAGAGTCGAATGTTAATTTACCACCTTTTGGTAATCCATTGAGCATTAAAACTTTTCTACTTTGTCGTTGTTGTTTGTAAAAAGAAGTTTGAAAGAATTTCTTTTTTGAAGATTTGAAAAATGAACTTAGTTCATCTTTTGTATTAATAAATAATGGATTATCATACCAAGTAACTAAAATGTCTTTTGATGCATTTTTAATATGTTTTTCTAACCAATTATCATTAGGTTCTATTATATGTAAATCTTCTAAACCATTTTTGATCAATTCAGGAATTAGTTTTCTAACATCACTAAGATTAGATAATGCATCGATGTAGTGAATATTATTACCCTGAGATTTCAAGTAATCCGAATAATTCTTCATAGTGGCTCTATGAAAAGCAATTTTTTGTTTATGAAATTTGTAATGATTAAAAAACAAAAACTCTTCAACTAAATAAATATCACAATTTAAATTTTTTAGTGGTGAGATCTCGAAGAGTTGATTTGGAAAAATTAGTGCAACTTTTTTCATATTAAAATAATGTTTGTTGAAGCCAAAGTTTTCTATAAGAATGAGAGGCATCATAACGATCTGCTTGGAATTGAGTATTAAATTTTCGATCTCTAGGGTCATTACCAACCCCTGATACATACATCCAATTACCATAATTGCTATGTACATCGTAGTCAAGTAATAATGCTTCAAAATATGCAGCACCAATCCTCCAATCTAAATTAAGTTCTTTTGAAAAAAAGGATGCGACATTTTGTCTTCCTCTATTACTCATCCACCCTGTTTGCTTTAGTTCAACCATATTGGCATTAACGAAGTCGTCTTTTGTTTCTCCGTTTATCCATTTTTGAACTTCTTTTTTATCGTCAATCCATCTATAATTCTTTTTTAGAATTCCACCAATCTTGAAGATATTATTTTCATGTTTTAATGAGGTATATTTGAAATAATCTCTCCATATTAATTCAAAAACAACCCAATAAGTAGATTGATTTTTTATTTCTTCTTGTTCAAATTTTTTCACATTCCAATAAATAGTTTTTGCAGACAAACTTCCATTTGCTAACCAAGGTGAAAATTTTGTGCTATAACCTGTTCCGATTAATCCATTTCTAGTTTTTTTATAAACTCCTATTTTTTTTGTTTTAAAGAAGTAATCATTTAATCTATTTGAGGCTTCAGTTTCTCCACCTTTGAATGGAAAAGCAGTATTAATATTCTTATTAAACTTTTTAAAACCTAGCTCTTTTAGTGTTGGGATTTTTTTAGTGTTTAGAATAAGATTTTCTTTTTTTAATGTTGTAATTTTTTTTTCTTGTCTTATTACAACATGTTTCTCTAATTTTTTTCGAAAATTTGAAAAAATGTGTGGAATATTCTTTGTATCTATATTTAAGTCTTCTGGATGGTATAAAAATTGATTATAAATTTCTATTATTTCAGTATTTATCGGAAGTTTTCTTTGAACCGCTATCTTAGTCAATACTTCTTCTGAAGTCCATTCTTTTTGTTTATAGATTTTGTTTATATCATAATTTTCGCAAAGGGTATTGATATTGTTTTCAGGTCTTTCATAATATACTAGTAAAGTGATATTTTTTTTATTTAATTGCTGTTGTAAATCTTTTAAAGATTCTAGCATAAATTGAGCTCTGAAGATGCTCATTTTTTTAAAGCCAAACTTATTTTTTTTAAATAATCTTGGGTCAATATAATATACACAAATAACTCTTTGATTTGATTCAACAGCTGTTCTAAGAACTTCATTGTCATGAACTCTAAGATCGTTTCCAAACCAAACCAACCCTGTTGTTTTTTTTTCCACCTATTTTATAATTATTTTTTTGTTTCGTCTGCATCTTTCTCCACAGTACTTAACTAATTCCCAGTTTTTTTTCCATTTCTTTCGCCATTTAAATGGCTTTTCACAAACAATACAATTTTTTTCTGGTAGATGTTGTTTTTTCACTTTTTTGGATTAATAATTTTATTGATCATTCCATTAAAAACAAACCAATGAAATGGAGTTACCAAATACCAGTATAACCTACCAGCAACTCCTTTTGGGCGAAAGGTAGCTGTTTGATATAAAATTCCATTTTCAATTTTAAATTCTAGCCAAGCTTCCCCTGGTAATTTCATTTCTGCATATAGTAATAATTTTTGTTGACTTTTATCAGCATAAATTACTCTCCAAAAATCTAGAGCATCTCCATTAAGTAGTTCTGTTGGGCTTCTCCTTCCTCTTCGCAGTCCTGTTCCGCCATAAAATTGGTCGATAAAACCTCTTATTTTCCATAAAAATGTTCCATAATACCAACCATTATCACCTCCTATAGACCAAATTTTATTTAACGTATTTACTGTATTGATAACTTTTCGTTGCTTAATATCTTTAAAACAACCATAAGAAGGTACATTGATAAATCTATGAATATAATCTTTGAGTTTCCCACTACTCACATAGGAGTCTCTCCAGCTAGAAATAATGCTATTTTGTTCGATCTTAATAAAAGCGAATTTTACAGCTGTCTCGTAATTCATTGGTTTAACACCTAATAATGAATTTATATTTGATTTTTCTCCAATAATTTCAATCCCCATACTGTTAACTAATGATGATGCTAGTTTATAAGACGTAGACGTAACAAAATATAACCAATAAGAGGATAGTTTTGGAGTCATTATTGGAATTGTTAAAATTGTTCGTTTGAGTCCACGGACTTTTGCAAATTTTAGCAACATCTCTTTATATGTTAAAACCTCTGGACCAAATATATCATATGATTTATTATATAATTTTTTTTCTCCAATCGAATTAGATAAAAATGATAAGACATCCCTTACTCCAATCGGTTGAGTTTTTGTATTTAACCATTTTGGAGTAATCATGAAGGGAAGTTTTTCAACTAAATCTCTAATTATTTCAAATGAGGAACTACCTGATCCAACAATAACTCCAGCTTTGAAGGTTGTTAAAGCATATTTTTTTGATTGTAGTGTGTTTTCTACATTTTTTCTAGAAAGTAAATGTTTTGAAAGTTTTGTATCATTTGTGATACCGCTGAGATAAATTACTTGTTTAACAGATGTTTTTTCTAGCGCTCTTTTAAAATTAAAAGCACAGCGTTCTTCTAAAATATGAAATTCTTTTGCAGAATTAGACATTGAGTGAATAAGATAAAAAGCAACATCAAAGTTTACAGGCAATAAATTTAAGGAGTCAGCTTTTAAAAAATCAATTTCAATAAACCTAATGTGTTCTTCTTTTGGATATAAATGTTCTACTCTAGCAATATCTCTTACCGTACATATAAGACGATGCCCTTTGTTTAATAAAATTGGAATTAAACGTTTTCCTATATATCCTGTTGCCCCAGTAATGAGAATTTTCATACTATTTCATTGAATTTAATTCCTTTGGTCTTTGATAGTCAAATCTTTTGTTATTATTAGGAATAGCATAGGCGTCTAAGCCATTAATTGCTGCAACTTTACCTTTTGCTAGGTCTAAAAAACCATCATTTAGCAAAATATCATCTTTTATGTATAAATTTTTGATTTCAGCTATGATATGTATAACATTATTTGACTTAATATGATATTCTTCTACGAATTTCATTTCCATTTGAACAGGAGAACCCATTACAAATGGAGCAATACAATTATTATGATATTCAGCTTCTAAGTTAGTAATATCAAATTCAGAAATTTCTTCTTTGTATTTTGCAGAGGTGTGATGCGCATCTGCAATAATATCTTCAAAGATGTGATTGATTGTGAAAATTCCAGATTCTTTTATGTTTTTGTAGGTATCTCTTGGGACGGTTGTGGGTCTTAAAATAAAACCTAAAGTAGGGGGGCTTGAACCTAAATGAGTTATTGAACTAAATACTGCAATATTGGTAATATCTTTTTTAGAAATAGTTCCAATAAGATTTGCTGATTTATATCCAGAGCAAGAATTTATTAGATTAATTTTTTTAATCTTATCTAATGCGTCAATATTATCTCTTGTGAAATGCATTTATAACTTCTTATAATTATTTATTTTAATAGAATTTGATTTTAAATCAAACATTAAATTATAGAGTCCAAAAAATGTTCTATTTATATAAATAAAATGCTTTGAACCTCTATTTCCGTTCATTTTCCTTAACTCAGTACTCTTACTATATTGTTGTCCAAGTTCAGTAATTTTTTGAAAGAAAAGAGGGTCAGAAAAATCAAATATATCTTGATTAAATGGTTTAGTAAATAGACTCAATAGTTGGTAGAACAGTTCTTTAAAAAAAATGATTTCTTCAGTTGAATCATCTTCCCTTAAAATTTCTAATTCATATAATTTTTTTCTAAAAAATGATGTATCGTTAATATTTTTTTCAATAGCTAATTCAAAATAGGGAATATAAAAATCATTAGGAATAGATTTCATACACCCAAAGTCTAATGCAATTAAATCACCTTCTTTAGAAACTAAGAAATTGCCTGGATGAGGATCTGCATGAACTTTTCTTAAGTTATGTAGTTGATGCATATAAAAATCCCACAAGGCCTGACCAAGCTTATTAGATAACTTTTGATTTGTATTGTAGGCAGTAAATTCAGAAAGATGTTCACCTTTCATCCAATCCATAGTAATTATTCTATCAGACGAAATTTCAGGATAGTAACCAGGGAATTTTAAATTTGGAATATGCATACATTTATTTGCAATTTCTTTGCTTTGTTTTAGTTCAAGAATGTAGTTTGTTTCTTCAACTAATTTATCTTCGACTTCTTTGAAGTATTTATCAGAATCTTTACCTTTAATATTAAACATCTTTACAGCTATTGGCTTTACTAAAGAGAGATCAGAACTTATGCTATCTGCAACTCCGGGGTATTGGATTTTAACTGCCAATTTTTTTCCATAATTTTCAGCAGCATGAACCTGACCTATGCTTGCCGCATTTTCTGAGGTAGAATTGAAAGAGTCAAAAATATCATTTGGATGTTTGCCAAAATACTTTTTAAATGTTTTGATAACCAAAGCTGGTGATAAAGGAGGTACTGAAAACTGAGCTAAAGAAAACCTTTCTACATATGCTTGGGGTAAAAGACTCTTTTCCATACTTAACATTTGAGCAACTTTTAAAGCACTTCCTTTAAGTTTTTTCAAACCATCATAAATATCTTCTGCATTGTTTTCATTGAGTCTTTGTTTCGCCTCCTTTTTACTTTTGGTAATTTTATCACCATAATATTTCAAATAATTTACACCAACTTTAGCACCAGTCTGAACTAATTTTGTGGCTCTTTTGATTTTAGTTGTAGGAATATTATCTATAGTTTTCATTCAGTCTAATTCGTATGTATTTTTTCTTTGAAAAAAAATTTACCAAAATCAATAATACTTTTTAAAGAGGTTGTGTCTATAAAATCGAAACTTGCTTTTACAGATTTTTCTATAAATATATCAGTTTTTTCAAAGGATGGAGATGTGTCGTCAAGCCAAAACTTCAGGGTTATTAAAAGTTGAAACCATGCGCTTTCTTTAATACCTCTATCTTGAATCTTTTCAAGTTTTTCTTGATTTAGATCTAAGGCTTCAATATTTAAACTTTCAATATACCCAGAAAATACTTTTTTTAGTTCAGATAAAACCTGTAGAGATTTTAACTGATTTTTACTTTCTGAAAGAGAATGAATAACGTAGCTTCTATTAGCTGTCAAGTTTTCAAAAAATGTGTAATAGAAACTTAGTAGTTTGTTTTTTGAATCAAATTCAGGATAGTCTTCACTTTTTTCTAAAAGTGCTGTAGTATGATTGAAGAATGCTTTAAATACTGCTTTTTCGACAGCATTGAATGAGCTAAAATATTTATAAAAAGTTGCCTCTTCAAAATTATGATGTTTAGCAAAATTATATACGGATGGTGGTTTTTTACCATTTTCTAAGACATATTCCATAAACCAAGAAATAATGTCATTTTCAGTAATTTTTTTCTTTGTTGCCATATTGTTTTTATTAAGGTATAAAAATAAACATGTTTAACATTAATTTCAAAAGATTAAACAAAATGATTTGTTAAAATTTGAGTAAAAAAAAAACCAGTAAATTAAACTAGTTTGAATTGAAGAGGCAGGATTAACTGTGTTGCTAAACTATAGATATATTTTACAAATAATATAATTTTAATTAGTAAATATCTATTTCTTTTAAATAAAAGCAAACTCTTTATGAGATCTTTGTTTTTTTACTTTGTCGGGGTGGCAGGATTCGAACCTGCGACCTCCTCGTCCCAAACGAGGCGCGATAACCGGGCTACGCTACACCCCGAAATTTTCTTTTGTTCTGCAAACTTACTGTATTATTTTTATATGGTATAATTATAACTTCACTTAAGGAGTTTATCTCATGTAAAAATTAGTTCAATATTATAATTGAATTTATTTATAGAAGTATTGTTAAAAAATTAGTTGATTTTAATACTATAGAAATCAAAAAAAATTACATTTGTATTTGGAAAAATATAAAAACAATGTCTGAGAACATAGAGAAAATAAAATGTTTAATAATTGGATCGGGGCCAGCTGGTTATACTGCAGCTATTTACGCTGCAAGAGCAGATATGAACCCTGTAATGTATACTGGCTTACAAATGGGTGGGCAGTTAACAACTACTACAGAAGTTGATAATTTTCCTGGATATGCTAATGGAACTGATGGACCTGCTATGATGGAAGATTTAAAAAATCAAGCAGAACGTTTTGGTACAGAAGTTAGATTTGGAATGGTTACTGATGTAAACTTAAGTTCTGTTATTGGAGGTATTCATAATATCACTGTAGATGGATCAAAAAAAATTCAAGCAAATACAGTCATTATTTCTACTGGCGCAACTGCAAAATATTTAGGTTTGGAGAGTGAACAACGACTTATTGGAGGAGGAGTTTCTGCTTGTGCTACATGTGATGGTTTTTTTTATAAAGGTCAAGATGTAGTTGTTATTGGAGCAGGAGACACGGCTGCTGAAGAAGCTACTTATTTGGCCAATATTTGTAATAATGTATCCATTTTGGTTCGTAAAGACTACATGAGAGCTTCCAAAGCAATGCAACATAGAGTTAATAAAACAGAAAATATACATGTATTATATAACACCGAACTCGACGAGGTTTTAGGAGACAAAGTTGTTGAAGGTGTTAGAGTTGTTAATAATATATCAGGAGTAAAACATGAAATTCCGGTTACTGGATTATTTATAGCTATCGGACACAAACCAAATACTGAATTATTTAAAGATGTTTTAGATATGGATGATACAGGGTACCTAATAACAAGGGGGAAATCTACTAAAACAAACTTACCAGGAGTATTTGCTGCTGGAGATGTACAAGATAAAGAATATAGACAAGCAGTAACTGCTGCAGGAACAGGATGTATGGCAGCTTTGGATGCAGAAAGATATCTAGGTACAATAGCTTAAAAATAATAAAAATAGTTTTAGTTTTAAGAGGTTGAATTAATTCAACCTCTTTTTTATTGAATTAAAAATTATATACTATTAAAAACAGTACTTGTTTTCAGTACTCAATTTCTCTGCTATTTTATTTCTAAGTGCTACCACATTTGGATAATTGGTATACTTAGTAAAACGTTTTAGGCCCATTAACATCATGCGTTGCTCATCACCCTCAGCAAATGATATAATTCCTTCCTTCCCATTTTTAATGACTATTTCAACTGCATTGTATAAATATAGTTTTGCCATGGCTATTTGAACATCTTGAGCATCTTCTCCAAATCTTTTTGCATTTTTTTCAGCTCTTAACAAAGTAGATTCAGCCATATATATCTCATTTAAAATATTAGCTGCTGCCATTAATAATTGTTGATGTTCTTCTAAATCAGGTCCAAATTTTTGAATCGCAGCTCCAGCCACCATTAAGAATACTTTTTTCAAATTAGCAATCATTTCTTTTTCTTCTGCAAAAAGAACAGAATAATCAGGAGTATCAAAAGACGGAATACCCATTAATTCTTCTCCAACTGCTGTAGCTGGTCCTAATAAATCTACATGACCTTTCATTGCTTTTTTAATAAGCATCCCTACAGAAAGCATTCTATTGATTTCGTTAGTTCCTTCATAGATTCTTGAAATTCTCGCGTCTCTCCAGGCTGCTTCCATTGGAGTTTCCTCAGAAAATCCCATTCCGCCAAATATTTGAATACCTTCATCTGCACAGGCTTGAACGTCTTCGGATACGGTTACTTTTAAAATAGAACATTCTATAGCATATTCTTCTACTCCTTTTAATTCTGCTTCGCTGTGTGAGTTTCCATTGGCAAGTCTAGCATTAATTCTATCTTCAATATCTTTTGAAGCTCTGTAACTTGCAGCTTCCCCTGCATAAGTGTTGGTAGCCATTTCAGCTAATTTTGATTTAATGGCTCCAAAATTTGATATTGAAGTTTTAAATTGTTTTCTCTCAGTTGCATATTTGAGTGCAGTTTCTGTAATTCTTCTTTGAGAATCTATACAGGCTGCTGCTAATTTAATTCTACCAACATTTAAGGCGTTTACAGCTATTTTAAATCCACCACCTCTAACAGAAAGCATATTTTCTACAGGAACAACGGTATCATTAAAAAACACTTGACGTGTTGAACTAGCTCTAATTCCTAGTTTATGCTCTTCTTCACCCAATACAATTCCATTGGAATCTGTTGAGTCATATTCTAAAATAAATCCAGTTATATTTTTATCATCTTCGATTCTAGCAAAAACAATCATCAAATTACAGAAACCTGCATTTGATATCCACATTTTTTGACCATTAATCTTGTAAGACTTTCCATCTTCAGATAAGGTAGCTGTTGTTTTGCCAGAATTGGCATCAGAACCTGCTCCAGGTTCTGTCAAACAATATGCGCCCATCCATTCTCCACTAGCTAGTTTTGGCACATATTTTTGTTTTTGTTCTTCGGTACCATATAATGTTATTGGCATAGTTCCAATACCAGTGTGAGCACCAAAAGCAGTACTTAAAGATCCATTTCCACTGGAGATATACTCACAAGTAATCATTGTAGATACAAACCCCATACCTAAACCTCCGTATTCTTCAGGGACAGCTACACCTAAAAAACCAAGTTCTCCAGCCTTTTTCATCACCTCTTCTGTTAGCTTGTAATCTTTGGCTTCAAAACGTTCTCTGTGAGCTACAATTTCTCGATCGTTAAATTCTCTAACAGCATCTCTCATCATTACTTGTTCCTCTGTAAAATCTTCAGGAGTAAATACGTCCTCACATTTAGATTCTTTGACCAAAAATTGTCCTCCTCTTAAAATAT
>TARA_B110000008_G_scaffold38601_1_pt1 | contig 43928 bp, 45 predicted proteins | sample TARA_B110000008 | Tara Oceans TARA_B110000008 (sample SAMEA4396496) | marine metagenome | biome: Westerlies Biome; feature: [DCM] deep chlorophyll maximum layer (ENVO:01000326); material: water (ENVO:00002006), including particulate matter (ENVO:01000060) such as... | depth 40 m
TACTACCAAACAATTTGACCAAACCATCAGTAAACATGCGAAGTTTCTTCTGATCATGATAACGCCAATCTGAGTACCGTAATAGTACATTTGAGTCTCCGATCTCATGATTATGTTTTACCTCGCTAATACAATCAGCTAAGGTCGCAACATCACGTAACCCCAAATTGAAACCCTGTGCTGCAACTGGATGCAAAGCATTTGCGGCATTACCGATAATGACACCTCTTTTAGCATAAAGTCTCGGTACCTCACTTAATAATAACGGGTAAGAAGTGCGTCTCCCAAGGTGTTTGAATTGCCCTAAACGTAGTCCAAAAACTTCTTGCATAGCCAAAATGAAAGCATCATCCCCAAGTTTCATTAACTTTTTTTTCTCATCATTTGATACTATCCAAATAAACGCCGTCCGATTATCTTGAATCGGTAATAATGCAAGTGGACCTGATTCTGAAAATCTCTCATATGCTCTATTCATAATTGGTTTTTCAGTTACTATATTCCCAATAATCGCCACTTGCTCATAATCAGTTTGAGTCACCCCAATACCTAAATATTCTCGGACTTTTGAATCCGTCCCATCCGCTCCAATCAAAAGCTTACAAGATAAACTTTCTCCAGAATCAAGGATCACACTGGAATGCTCTTGTTGATGCTCAATCGAAATTACTTTTGCGGGACAATAAAATGAAACGTTTTCATGCATTTCTGCATGCTTCATCAACACTTCTCCCAAAATACGATTTATCACTACATACCCTAAAGCCTCAACATTTTGTTCTTTAGCTGTAATATGTGCAAAACCAAATTTGCCTCGATCTGACACATGAATAGATTGAATGGGGGTAGAAGCACTAAGAATCTCATCCCATAAACCAAGAGCTTGGAACATACTTTGGCTGCTTCGAGATAATGCGGTTGACCGATCATCAAAACTAGGTTGTTGCAACTGATCACGTTGCACTCTTTCAACCACCGCAATGCGCAGATTTAATGAGGCAATTGCAAGTGCCATACTCATGCCAATCATACCACCACCAGCAATTACAATATCAAAATCAGAAGCTGAAACTGAGGTGTTCATGAATTATTCATTATTGCTTCAATTGCGGCTGGATTTTTTACTAAAGATTGGCTCAATACAATTGGAGTATCATTATTCACTACCACCATATCTTCTATTCTGATACCAATATTTTGATACTTGATTGGGATATCACTCTCACTACCGATATAAATACCCGGTTCGATGGTAGTAACCATTCCATTCTCAAGAGCTCGCCACTCATCATCCACTTTATAATCTCCTACATCATGAACATCCATTCCTATCCAATGGCCGGTCCGATGCATAAAGAAACGACGGTAAGCTTCTTTTTCAATCAAATGATTAACACTCCCCTGCAACAAACCAACGTCAATTAAACCTTGGGTAATAATTCGAACTGCTTCTTTATGAGGATCATTAAAATGATTACCTTTTTTAACTTTATCAATTGCCGACAGCTGTGCCTCTAAAACTATATTATAGATATCTAGCTGTGCCTTTGAAAAACGACCATTGACTGGAAAGGTTCTTGTTATATCAGAAGCATAATAATTTAACTCACAACCAGCATCAATTAGCACTAAATCACCATTATTCAAAACTTTATCATTATCAACATAATGTAATACGCAAGCATTAACACCGCCGCCAACAATTGGGTTATATGAATGTGTCGCATTAGATTTTTTAAATTCATATATGTACTCTGCCTCCAACTCATATTCATACATATCAGGCCGGACTGCCTTCATGGCATTCTCGTGTGCTTTAACAGCAATTTTAGCAGCTCTTTTCATTACTGATATCTCAGCTTTAGTTTTAAATAAACGCATATCATGCAATAAGTGATCCAAAGAAATAATCTCTGGTTTAATCGGTTCTTTCTGCTGCATGTTATTCTTGATCCAAGCTTTTATCTTCAGGTCAAATTGATCATTTCTTTGCATTGGATAATAAATATATTCTTTGTTTCTAATTAATGTAGGTAGGATGTCATCAATCTCATCTATTGGATAGGCATCATCTACCCCATGATTCTTCATTGCACCATCTGGGCCAGCTCTTTCACCATCCCATTGCTCTTTAGTTCGGTCTCGTTCTTGACAAAATAATATAAATTCCCCTTCCAATCGCTCAGGCACTAGTACCATAACCGAGTTGGGTTCAGAAAATCCACTGAGGTAATAAAAATCACTATTTTGTCTGAAACGATATTCAATATCACGACTTCTGTTAGAAGGAGTGGCACTGGGGATAATTATTAAAGAGTTATGCTCAACCATTTTCATTAGTTGTTGACGTCTTTTATGAAAATTTATATTAGACATAATAATTTTTTTATTAATTAAGTGTATTTTTGTTCTTCTGATCAGTCGCATCATTACGAAATTCTGCAAGATCTTCATAAATTAATTGCACGCTAACTCGAATATATTCCATTATTTCATTAAAAGCAGTTTCATTTTCTTCACTATTTTCTTCCATATCTGCTGATGCTCGGGTAATTTCTAAAAAATCTTTTATGATCGCATCGATCGGATCTTTAGCTAAATACTCTTTTAATTTCTCTGGTCTTTTTCCAGTAACTAGGCCATGCAAAAAACCATCACACCATTGGGAGATAGCATCTGTTCTATCCTTAATACTTAAATTATCATCAGGAAGGAATAGTTCAAATTCAGATTGTCTTTCAACCAGTTGCAACCAGGTATCCTTAAAGATATTTTCTAACATCGACTCACACTCATGATACTGCAAAGATTTTTCAGTATCATTTTCGAATATTTGTTCAACACACACACTAAATGCATATGGCCCCAGAACTGCAAGTCTTCCACACAATAAACCATGCGCCTGAGCGCTATTCCAACCGGACCCAGAAGCATCCAGCGTACTTTCAAGATCCATAAAATTAATTGAATATTTTGTCATTTACTAACACCATCATCAGAATTACAAGCTATTTTTTACATGATCCCATTTATCTTAATTGGTGACTATAGAAAATTTGAAAATCAATATTGATTATCTGCTCACTGATCTCTATATTAGGCTAATGAATAATAATACAACCTTAAATTTTGAAAATGACCTAAAAAGACTCGAAGATCGGTTAGACGATCTAGTTGTAATTTGTGATCGCCTGCAAATTGAAAATAAATCTCTAAAAGAACAACAAGATTCTCTATCTAAAGAACGGGCTAATTTATTACAGAAAAATGAGCAAGTTAGAGTAAGAGTTGAAGCCATGATTGTGAGACTTAAATCAATGGAACAAGGAAACTAAGAATAATTTTGCGGAGTCAACAATGAGTGAAATGTACGCACATGTCAGTGTAAAAATACTCGAAAAAGAATATCAGATATCATGCCTTGCAAGTGAGCGAAATGCATTATTAGATTCAGCTGAAGCGTTAAATAAAAAAATGCGAGAAATCAGAGATAGTGGAAAAGTTGTCGGTTTGGACAGAATAGCTGTGATGGCTGCTCTCAACATGGCGCATGATTTATTGCAAGCAGAGACAAAAGACCAGGCAATCGAAAATTCATTGGGCAAGCGCCTCAAGATAATGGCTGATCAATGTGACTCAATTCTTGGTGGCAATAAACAACTTGAACTCTAATGATACTTAGACTGTATTTTTAAATAAAGTCTCCTGCGATGTACGATATGAACCTGGATACCTTCGATCCTAACTTTATAAATCGGGGTCATGTTCTGTAGGCACATTTGTGCATAACCACAATTTGTGGATAGCCTGTTGTGACTGCGGCTAACCCCACTTGCTTCTCTGGTTCGAGAGCAACGGTTCATAACGGCATTTGCGGGAGACTTTCCTATCTAATATTAAGATATATGGAAAAAAATAAAATAAGAAAATATGTACTTCAAAAACGCAATGCAATGTCATGTGATGAAAAAACTGCAGCATCAAAATTAGTCACATGTTTAGTTATTCAGTCACAATACTTCATAGAAGCTAATAAAATTGGTTGCTATGTTTCAACTAATAATGAAGTTGAAACCAAATATCTTAATAAAGCTATCCTTGAATCAAAAAAGTCACTCTACTTACCCAAAATAAGATCAAAGAACCAAATGGATTTTGTTGTCAGTCATAAAAAAACTATGTACCAGAAAAATCAATATGGAATTCCAGAGCCCATTGATGATAAAAGTGTTGATGTTAAATCCATGGATTTAATTATAGTTCCTCTGGTGGCATTTGACTCAAATAAAAACAGGATTGGTATGGGTGGTGGATACTATGATCGTAAATTTAATTACTTGAAAAATTCTAAAATGAAACCTAATCTCCTTGGTATTGCATTTGATTGTCAATTTCATAATAAAATACAATCTGATTCCTGGGATGTTAATCTAACTAATGTAATTACAGAAACTGGCTTTATATGCTAAATAATTATCTCAAAAAAAGAGCTCTCTAAGGATATTATGGATCAAATTACAAAAAAATTAAATGTCGCAACTGCCGCACTCGATCATATTCATAATGATTGTATTCTTGGAATGGGTACAGGCTCCACAGTAAATTTTTTGATAGACCTCATTCCTGATATTAGGAATAAGATTTCTGCAGTTGCATCTAGCTCACTAGAAACTGAGAAACGTCTGAAATCAAATGGTTTTACTGTTTCTTCTCTGACAGAATTAGGGAATCTTGATCTATATATAGATGGTGCTGATGAAGCGACTGATAAGCTAAATCTAATCAAAGGTGGGGGTGGCGCACTAACACGTGAAAAGATATTAGCCGCAGCTTCGAGAAAATTCATCTGCATCATTGATGATTCAAAATTAGTTCCATTCTTAGGTAAGTTTCCACTGCCAATTGAAGTTATTCCTATGGCAAGATCTTTTATCTCTAGAGAAATGATTAAATTGAAAGGTCAGCCAATATGGCGTGAAAATTTTTTAACTGATAATGGTAATGAAATTATTGATGTGCATAACCTCAAAATTACGAATCCATCAGAATTAGAGGCCACAATCAACCAGATAACTGGTGTAGTTTCTGTGGGAATATTTGCAAAACGCTCAGCAGATATATTACTTGTTGCTAATAATGATGGTGTTAAAGAAATAAAGAAATAAATAAATAAAATTAAATAGTATAACAGCTTTATTAATGATTTTTATTTCTTCGGCATTTTTCACTACAATAGACAACCGAATCCCAATTATTTCGCCATTTTTTACGCCACTGAAATCTTAGGTGACAGATAGGACAGATCTTTTCTGCCAGAGACTTCTGTTTCATTATACATCTAGAGAATAATGGAAAAATTCATCATCCTTCTGGTACCCAAGAGATTCATACAACGCCTGACCAATATAATTGTCTTTAGCTGTAGACAATTCCAATCGATCATAATCATTCAATTTGGCATATTCTTTAGCAGCATTCATTAGTTGACGCCCAATGCCTTTAGAACGAGATTCTTGCTCAACATATAAATCATAGAGAATTAAAATTGGAGTAGCACTAACTGAACAAAATGATGGATATAGTTGGACAAAACCACTAAAAATTCCAGATTCTTCTTCTGCCATAAATACTATTGATTCATTATTGATGAGCCGCTTTTTTACAAAATCAAAAGCCAATGCTTGATCAGATTTTTGTTCATAAAAAATTCGATACAAATTAAATAATCGCGCCAGTTCATTTGTATGCTCTTCTTTTGCTCTTATAATTGTTGGCATTATCTTTCAGATCCTTCTAACTTTATTTTGATACAATAAGCTATAGTTAATTTAATATATCAATTAAACAAAGAAATACAATGCTATTAACACCAAAAGAGTTAGCGTTAATTAGTTATTTTACAAAAGGAATAAACTAACGTTTCGAGAATTGTGTAGCGCGTCTTGCTTTTCTCAGGCCAACTTTCTTTCTTTCCACTTCACGTGCATCTCGAGTAACAAAACCTGCTTTACGGAGGTTTGGTCTCAAGGATTCATCAAATTGCATCAGTGCACGAGTCAATCCATGGCGTATCGCACCTGCTTGACCTGTAATTCCACCACCTTTAACTGTGGCATTGACATCAAATTTTCCAACCATTTCAATTAATTCTAGTGGTTGCCTAACAATCATTTGTGCTGTTTTTCTTCCAAAGAATATATCTAAAGGTTTTTTATTTACAGTAATATCGCCCTTACCATTCTTAATAAATACACGTGCCGTAGAAGTTTTACGACGTCCAGTACCATAATATTGTTCTTGAGCCATTAATTTATTACCTTATTCTTAGATTATGCGTTTATTTCTAGAGGGATAGGTTGTTGCGCGCCATGATCATGCTCAGATCCAGCAAAAACTTTTAATTTAGAGAACATTTTACGTCCAAGTGGATTTCTAGGCAGCATTCCTTTTACAGCTAACTGTAAAACTCTTTCTGGCTTTTCTTTGAGCATTTTTTCAAGTGGCATGGATTTAAGATTACCTATATAGCCAGTATATCTATAGTACATTTTATCTTTTAATTTATTTCCAGTAACGCGAATTTTATCAGCATTAACGACAACAATGTAATCTCCAGTGTCCACATGCGGTGTATATTCAACTTTATGTTTTCCACGAAGCCTTGATGCAATATCAGTTGCAAGACGCCCAAGAGTTTTTCCAGTAGCATCAACTAAGTACCAACCGCGCTCGACTTCCTCATTTTTTGCTGAAAACGTTTTCATTTAATTATTCCAAACTATTATAAAATAGCTAATAAATTATAATTTTTAATAATTACAACCTATAAATTAAGCTATAAAAAGATTATTCTATAAAGGCGCGAGATTTTACTTTAGCATTCACTTCATTGCAAACAGAACCCTATCTTTTTATGCAAAATTAAAAGAAAAATAATTGAAAATCTAGATTAAAATTATCTATCTAAAGATTATCAATTTAAGATACAATTCTGTTATGAATAAAACTTCTGCCAATTCAATTGATGCACTCATTACCTCCATAGATAATGCACGTCTGTTTATTGCCTCAAAAAAAACTAAAAGCTTTCGTGATAATCCTGCTAAAGATGTTCCTGAAGCTGACATGACAGCTGCTGAAAAATCACATGCTGCAGCATTAATGAGGGTAAATCATGCAGGTGAAATTGCTGCGCAAGGATTATATGAGGGTCAAGCAGCATTTGCCAAAGATCCCGCAATAAAAGAACAGATGCAAGAAGCTGCGAATGAAGAATTAGATCATTTAAATTGGTGCCATGAAAGAATTATTGAACTCAATGAATCGCCAAGCAAACTCACACCTCTCTGGTATTCTGGATCCTTAATAATTGGATCAATAGCTGGTTTTATAGGAGATAAATGGTCACTCGGTTTTATTGAGGAAACTGAAAATCAAGTCAGTAAACACCTAACCAAACATCTTGGTTCATTGCCGGTACAAGATAAAAAGAGCAGAAAAATTGTCCATCAAATGCGCTCTGAAGAAGAAGCTCATCAAGAGAATGCCAAGAAAGCTGGTGCAGAAGAGCTTCCAACCTTAATAAAAGTACTAATGAAAATTACTTCTAAAGTAATGACAAAAACCGCCTATCGCATCTAAGTAGCTTCTACTTATAGAGCTTAATATTATTTTTTTGCAGCCTGAATTTCTGCCTTCATAGCAGTAATTGTCTTTTTGTAATCATCACTATTAAAAATAGCAGAACCTGCGACAAATGTATCAGCGCCAGCGGCAGCAATTTTTTGTATGTTATTGATCTTCACTCCACCATCTACCTCTAAACGAATATTATGCCCGCTACCATCAATAATATCTCTGGTCATGCTAATTTTTTTTAATGAAGATTCAATGAATGATTGGCCACCAAACCCTGGATTCACTGACATAATAAGGATCAAATCAATATCATCAATAAGGTGTTCTAGCCATGTCAATGGAGTGGCCGGACTAAATACCAAGCCAGCTTTACAATCGTTTTCACGAATTAACTTAAGTGAACGATGAACATGCCTACTTGCCTCTGGATGAAAAGAAATGTAATTAGCTCCAGCTTTAGAAAAATCTAAAATAAGATTATCAACCGGTTCTGCCATAAGGTGAACGTCGATAGGTGCCTTTACCCCATAATCTCGAAGTGACTGACAAACCATTGGTCCAATTGTTAAATTGGGTACAAATCTATTATCCATAACATCAAAATGAATAATATCTGCTCCAGCCTCCAAAACCGCATTTACCTCTTGACCAAGCTTAGCGAAATCAGCAGAGAGTATTGATGGCGCAATAAATGGCTTCAAGTCTGAGTCCTTTTATTCTTTGCTTAAAAACCACATACTAACCAAATATTTCAATTTTTTCACCTATCATTAAATTTTCTGTTTTCAATTAGCATATTTATACTTAAATATACTTTATAAACTAAATCACCATGTTAATTTTTTCCATTATAAACTAGAATTAATTCATCTTGTAAAACTAGGAAACTAAATGAGTGAAACTGATGTTTTGTTTGAATCAAATATTCCTGATTTAGAACTTTTAGCCAAGGGTAAAGTCAGAGATATTTATGCTTTAGATGATAGTCATCTTTTAATTGTAACGACTGATAGATTATCAGCTTATGACGTCGTCATGAATGATCCGGTACCCAATAAAGGCAGAATTCTAACTGGTATTTCAAATTTCTGGTTCAAGATGATGGAAGACATTGTTCCTAATCATTTAACAAACATCAAAATAGATAAATATATAAGTGATAAAGACTTACTAAAACAGCTCACTGGAAGAGCGATTGTAGTAAAAAAATTAAAACCTTTGGCTATTGAAGCAGTGGCCAGGGGATATTTAATCGGCTCAGGATGGCGTGATTATCAGAAAACAGGTGCTGTATGTGGCTTAGCAATTCAAAAAAATCTTCAACAAGCTCAGAAATTACCTAAAACAATTTTTACACCAGCCACAAAAGCTGCATCTGGTAATCATGATGAAAATATAGATTTCAATACAACTTGCGAATTAATTGGTGAAAACTTAGCCCAGACCGTCAAAGATATTACCATTAGTATTTATGAGCGTGCTGCGAAATATGCTGATGATAAAGGTATCATAATAGCTGATACTAAATTTGAATTCGGTTTAGATGAAAATAATAACTTATTTATTATTGATGAAATGCTTACCCCTGACTCTTCTAGATTCTGGCCTAAAAATGATTATGTAATAGGTACCAGCCCTCCAAGTTATGATAAGCAATTTCTTCGTGATTATTTAGATACCTTGACTTGGAATAAAAAAAGCCCTGGGCCAAAATTACCGCAGACTATTTTAGAAAAAACATACGCAAAATATCAGCAAGCCTACGATATATTAACAAACTGAAATGCAACTTAATTAATTACCTGCAATTCTCATGTTATCCACCAGAAGAGCACCACAATGGGTACTGCTCCTGTGATCATAATCATTCCCAATCAATGAAATTTTTTGGTATAAATCGAGTAAGTTCCCTGAAATAGTTACCTCATGCACTGGATGAACAATCTTTCCATCCTCAATCCAAAAGCCCGCCACACCCCTAGAATAATCTCCAGTAACATTATTTACACCCTGACCAATCAATTCTTGAACTAATAAGCCTCTTTTCATTGTTGAGATAATGGCCACTTGATCACTTATATTTCCTGGAATAATTAAATTATGAGCACCCCCACAATTGCCTGTAGTTTCCATTTTTAAGCGTCTAGCAGAATAGGAATCGAGAAAATATCCTTCAATTACTCCTTGTTGCACAATATTACGATCATAAGTTCCAACTCCTTCACCATCATAAAAACTGCTACGCCATCCTTTTAGTAAATGTGGTCTCTCTTTTATTGATAAAAACTCAGGAAATATCCTATTACCCATAGCACCCAAAAGAAAAGAAGCTTCTCGATACTGAGCTCCACCGGATAAGGCTTGTACAGCATGATTTATAAAACCTGATGATAATTTCGGTGAAAATAAAACAGGTGCCTCTGTAGTATCAATTTTTTTTGATCCTAATCGATCTAAAGTTCTCTCTCCAGCTTTTTTCCCAACTAACAGATGATTATCTAAATCATCTGGATGACGAGACGAACTGGACCAATAATCCCTTTGCTTTTCATTTTTATCCCCCGCCAGAACTACACAACCAATACTATGAGATGTTCTCATTTCACTATTTAGAAAATTATGTGAATCACCATAAACGTGAATTGATCTATTAGAGCTAACACTGGCGCCCTCAGAATTGACAATTTTTGGATCTAAGTTCAGAGCAGCTGCTTCACATTCAATCGCAATTTGAGTGGCCTCCTCGACCGAAATTTCCCAATCATGATAAAGTTCAAGATCTTTAATCTCACCCTTAAACATGTCACTTTTTTCAGGCAAGCCTGAACATTCATCTTTAGTCGTATATTTAGCAAATGAGCATGCTTTCTTGATCGTCTCACTGAGTGAAGATTTATTCAGGTCAGTAGTACTAGCACTGCCTTTTTTTTTGTCCATAAGAACAGTCAGGCTCAACCCATGACCATTTGTGTATTCAATATTTTCAACCTCACTCATCCTAGCATTAACGCTAAAACCGATAGCATGTGAGACAGCTACTTTCACTTGATCCGCACCAGAAGTTAGGGATTGCTTTATAACCTCCTGAACAATTAACTCAAGAGCATCTTGATTGATTTCGTTATGCATATATTCTCTATTTTGAATATTAAAAATTATTTAATACAATTCTAATACAAAAGACTACTCATAATAAGTTAGTATATTAAATTATTTCGTATATTTTTCAGGAAGTATTATGGATGAAAATAGCACAAAAAAGAGTAAAACAAAGAAAAAACTTGAGCATCATCAATTACAGAAGATCGGAGAGTCACTTATTGGTATTCCTGAATATAATTTAGTTGACTTTGAACTAAATGAGGAACTATTTGAAGCAATAAAATTGGCAAAAAAAATTAGAGCACATGGTGCTTTAAGACGACAAAAGCAACTGATTGGCAAGCTAATGAAGTACCAAGATCCTGAGCCCATATTTAACCATATAAATATACTCAACAAAGATTCAAGAATAGAAAAGGAAGTATTTAAAAAAGCAGAAAAATGGAGGGAAGATTTACTCTCTGAAAAAAATGATGCTCTTAATAGATATCAAAAATTAATTGGGGGGGAAAATAAAACTATTTCAGAATTACTTCATCAAATAAAATTAGTCAATCAAGCACAAAGATTAGTGCATTTAAAACGTCAATTATTCAAGATAATACATAAAGAATTAGATATATTAGCTATGAAAGACACAGGAAACTAGATATTCAAAATTATTCAATTAGAATAAGTGAATAAGTAAATTATTTGGATTAAGAATAAATGAAAAAAGCTAGAATCAGTATAATAATGGGATCTAAATCTGATTGGGATACAATGCAGCATTGTGCAAAAATGTTAGAAAAGCTATCAATTGACCATGAAGTGAAGATTGTTTCTGCACATCGCACACCAGACTTATTATTCTCTTTTGCAGAGCAAGCTATCGATAATGAAATTGAGGTCATCATTGCAGGTGCTGGTGGTGCCGCACATTTACCTGGAATGGTCGCAGCAAAAACACGTCTTCCAGTATTAGGTGTACCTGTTGAATCAAAAACAATGAAGGGTATTGATTCACTATTATCCATAAGTCAGATGCCTGCGGGTATCCCTGTTGGAACACTGGCTATTGGTAAAGCTGGTGCTACGAATGCAGCATTATTAGCTGCCTCTATCTTGGCGGTTAAAGATCCAGAAATAGCAATTAAAGTTGAAGAGTTTCGTAATAACCAAACCAATAATATTCTTAAAAATAATGACCCACGAAAATCGTGAAAAAAATTGGTATTATTGGTGCAGGACAATTAGGCCAGATGCTTGGTTATGCTGCCAAGAATATCAACTCTGAATGTATCTATTTAGACCCAAATCCTAATTCTCCAGCAGCTAGTGTAGGAAAAATACTACAGTATGATTTTGATGATTTAGCTGGAATAAACAAATTATGTTCAATGGTGGATGTCATCACATATGAGTTTGAAAATGTTCCTGTTGATGCTATCAATACCTTAGACGCAAAATTTGTTCACCCTAATTCAAGATCACTTGAAACTGCCCAAGACAGATTAAAAGAAAAACATCTTTTTGAATCATTAGATATACCAATAGCAAAATACAAAGAAATCAACTCATTGAGTGATCTCAATGATGCTGGTTACGAAATAGATTATCCTTTTATTTTGAAAACTCGCCGCTTTGGTTATGATGGTAAAGGTCAGATAGTTATCAAGTCCAAAGAGGATATTAATGATGCTTGGTTACAATTAAAAGATCATCAATTAATAGCAGAGCAAATGATAATATTTGATTATGAAATCTCTGCTATTGGTGCCAGAAATGTTTCTGGTGACATTGCTAATTACCCTATTACGCAAAATACGCATAAGAATGGTATTTTGAGAACCTCAATCACGAATGATCAAAATAATGTAATTACGAGGAAAGCATATAAACTTCATTCAAAATTAATAAAAAAATTAGACTATGTTGGAATTCTTGCTCTCGAGCTATTTGTTGTTGGAGATAATTTAATTGCTAATGAATTTGCCCCTCGCGTCCACAACTCTGGCCACTGGACTATTGAGGGTGCCACAACAAGTCAATTTGAAAATCACTTGCGTGCTATATTAGATCTTGATCTCGGTGATACAACTTTTATCAAATATACTGGAATGGAAAATCTAATCGGGAGCATCCCAAATGATCTAACAGACTTAAATTCAAATGAATATTTCGTACATCAATATGGAAAAACTGCAAGAGAAGGTCGAAAACTTGGCCATGTGACGGTTACTGCTCCATCTGAACAAGAGCGCTTAGAAAAATTAAGAACAGTTCAAATGATCATCAAGAATAATACTTAAGCCGTGCCACCAACTGTAATCTCATCAATTTTTAGAGTCGGTTGACCGACTCCAACTGGAACTGATTGTCCCTCTTTGCCACATGTCCCGACACCAGCATCTAGTTCAAGATTATTACCAACCATAGAGATTTTTCCCAAAACATCAGGACCATCACCTATTAACATAGCTCCTTTTACAGGAAATGTGATTTTTCCATTCTCTATCATATAGGCCTCATTGGCGGAAAAAACAAATTTACCTGAAGTAATATCTACTTGGCCACCCGAAAAATTTGGCGCATAAATTCCTTTTTTAACAGAAGCAATAATTTCCTCATGATCATGAGGTCCCGCAAGCATGTATGTATTTGTCATACGTGGCATGGGTACGTGTGCATATGATTCTCGCCTTCCATTTCCTGTAGTTGGGACACTCATAAGTTTGGCATTCATTCTATCTTGCATATACCCTTTTAAAATACCATCCTTAATAAGAACATTATATTGTCCTGGGGTTCCCTCATCATCTATAGCAAGTGATCCCCTCCGATTAATCAAAGTACCATCATCAACTATTGTGCATAACTTTGAAGCTACCTGATCACCAATCCGATCAGAAAAAGTAGAAACACCTTTACGATTAAAGTCACCTTCTAAGCCATGCCCAACAGCTTCATGAAGAAGAATACCAGGCCAACCTGAACCTAATACTATTGGCATACTTCCTGCTGGTGCAGGTTTGGCTTTTAGCTGTATGGCAGCCAATCGAATCGCTTCTTTCGCTAAATCAATAGCAATTGTATTATCCATAAAGTAGTCTAAGCTCGATCTTGAACCACCTCCAGCATAACCTTGTTCCCGTCGATTATTTTCTTCTAATATAACACTTACATTTAATCTCACTAGAGGTCTTATATCCGCAACTAACGGCATATCAGCAGCGGCTATTAAGATCATATCTTGACTACTACTTAAACTGATATTTACCTGCTTAACTCTTGAATCTTCATTTCTAGCCAATTCATTAATTGTTTTTAACAGATCAATCTTTTTTTGATCTGAAATACTGATCAATGGATCAATTGATGGATACCGATCAGGTATGTTACTGATTTGTGAAATATTAGTTGATGACGATTGACCCAGACGAGCAATGGATTGAGTCGCTTGCACAGCCTTTTTAATAGCAACTAGACTTAGATCATCAGAATAAGCAAAACCTGTTTTATCTCCACTTACAGCTCTAACACCAACTCCTTTATCTAAGCTAAAAGAACCCCCTTTAATTTTTCCTTCATCCATTACCCATGTCTCTCGACGACTTATTTGAAAATATAAGTCAGCAATATCTATTCCTTTACTGTGAAAAGATTCTGCAATATTAATGATATCTTTCTCAACAAGATGTTCTGTATCAAGTATCGCTTCTTTTACTGTTTTAAGTGTGGATGCTTGCAATTTAAATTCCCTGAAGTTTATTAAAGATTATGAAATACAACCATGTCTATCACTACTTAAAGCGAAATTTTGAGCATTAGAATTATTAATACTTGGTACTTCAAAAGTTCCGAGCACATCGTAATATATTTGCGCCATTTCTTGTAATGGTTTTTTAAATACTTGTGAAAATAATAATAAAGCAGCAGCAACAGGTGGACCGGCAACAACCGCACCAACAATGGGAAGCGTATTACCATAATTAGTGCTCACAATTGCAGTCTGATCATATTCCATTGCTACCAAATTGATATTCCCGATAACTCCAATATCCGCAGCTGGACCTGTAAGATTAAAGTTACACGTACTTGCTTTACCATCACTTATATTAAAACTTCCAGAAATCTCATCAAAACCAAACCCCTTATTAAATACATCACGAAAATCTAATGCTAATCGTCTTGGTAGCGCGACAATACTTAAAAGGCCAAATATTCTTCCTGCTCCAGGTTCAATTTCTTCTAATTGACCTGCTCCCAGTCGAGTGTTAATTGACCCTTGCATATGTTCAATAAAATCTTCTCTTGGTCCACCTGGCCATTTTACATCTATTTCAATATTCATATCATTACTTGCGATTATTGGCTGATAACCTAGTTCAGTAAGCGTTTCTTTAGTATCTGTACTTGTTAATTCACCATCAATGTAAGTATGTTGCTTAAAATTGTTTGATTCATCTATTACCCAGCCTGCATTGGTATTAAATGAAAAAGACTTAGACTGTGTCTCTAAATTCACTGCCCTTAAACCATCATCAAATCTGGAGAAATCTCCATTTAATAAACCAAATGAATACTCTGAATAAGTGAAATCTTTTATTAATAGACTTATGGAAGGGAAATCTAATGGATTTAATAAATTTCCTTCCCAGTCAGTATGTGCTGCTTTTATATTTAGGTGATTCATATCTAAAACTATAGATTGCTCGTTATCAAAGCGATAAGGCAAATTGATAAGCCCGTCTGCATCCTCTCCAGAAAGATTGATAATCCAGCTTTCCGCACCTCGATCAGCAATCACTTTTTGATTAGAAAATAAACGGCCAAATAGCTCAAAATTTTTCATATTAAGATCAATAGATCTTATAAAATTTGCTTTCGATGAGCTTTCTCCTTGATATGAATTTGATAATTTAAACCAATCATCAAATCGCAGTTGATCTATATTACCACGAAGATGCAGTCCCCTTGAATCTGCTGATTCCATTTCCCCTTCACCAAAAAATACAGTACCTCTATCAAACTCCCAGTTATCAATATTTTTTTTAAATAACAAATCCCAATTGACAGCTGAAGACAGGCCTCCTTCAGTTTCTATATTTCCTTCAGAAGGAAATAATAAATTAACATCAAATTTTCGAATATCCGTAATATCTTTTCCTAAAGGGTAAGGTAAATTTATTTTTACACCCATCAGATCAGTTTTAATTTTCACAAGAAATGCATTTGGTTCATCCACATCATAATGAGGCAAATGTAAATCCAGAGCATAATTGAAATTATTACCATCAATAATTTTATTGAAATCGTAATTAAAATATTTCTCAATAGAGTCAATGGAAGTCTTGCCAGATATATTAATAATACTACTCATTCGCGAATCTATAGCAGTAACTTTTGATAAAATAATACTTATTGGTGAACCCAAAAAACTTCCTCGTAGATTTTCAGAATAAGCCTCACGCCTTGATATATTAATTACACCATCTATATCACTAATTACTGGTATTTCTAAATTTAAACCAACTTGAGCGCTTTTTGGTTTAATTCTGGTGACGAAATTATAATTTTCTCGCTCATTCAACCTTAAAGGAAAGTCTATATTAAATTCATAATCAGCATTGCCTACCAAGATTAAATTTTTTAATTTATGGCCAAAAAATACATCAATTGGACTGGCAATCATAAACTCTTGTAAGTTAGTTAATTCTGATGAAGAATCAGCTTCTATTTTAAGTATCGGATTGAAAACATCGTCTATCTCAATAATGGTATCTTGTATTTGAATACCTTTACTTGATAATTTATTTTTATGAGAATAAATTTGATTTCTCTCAAACATGATTTCCATTTCTTCCACTCTAGTTTGAGGCCAATCTCTCGCATACTTTAAAGATAAATTCTTGATTTTTGCATCAACCTGGAAAATACCCTCTTTTTTTGAAAAAGGAAAATCTTCTATTAATCCAATCATTTTTGTTTTTCCTGATTCAACCTCTCCAGCTAACATAGATTCTTGTATCCAGTCATATAGAATAGGATTCATCCTCTCCTTAGGTATGATTCTCTTTAGAACCGTAATGTCATTTAATGACCAATTACTGTCTAAATCAACATATGGTGTTTTCTTATTAGCTGGTATAGATAACTCAATATCTGAATTACTCACAAAATCTGAATTTTTTAGATTAAACTGATTAGTAGATATCGTTAGTCCTGATTCTCCTTTACGCCAGATAATTTCACCCAAGGCAAGTTCAAAAATTAACTTACTATTTAAGTAATTTTTAACTTCAACACCAAGATTTGTTGTATCTATATTTACTCTTCCTCCATTTTGATTAATATTTATTAGTCCATTCAGACCATCTACTTTAGTATTATTTTGCTTTAAATTAATACCTACGCCATCGAGAAGAGCTGAGAAATTATAAGTTGAATTTAATTCATTAAGATTTGACAGATTGAGATTCACCTCTCGCAAGAGCCCTCTAGGATTAATATTATTGATATAATCAATAGAGTCCTCATCTATCCAATCTTCAAAAAACCGAAGATTCTCCAGTACCACAATCGAAGCATTTGTGTCCAAAGTAGTAACTTTAGCCTGATCATTTTTGTAGGCTTGAATTTGTATGCGTGATTCAGGCCAATTTGCATCTTTTGTATAAAACTTAAATTTATCTAACACTGTTAGCCAGCCGAATTGATTTGCTGAATACTCTAATCTTGACTCGATATAAATAGGCTCATCAGAATATTTTCCTAATAATAAATCTGAAATTATTAGATCTGCTGTAACTCTATCGAGTTTCTTTGAGTTTAACTCCATCCAAACATCTATATCGATAGAACCATTCTCGAAATCATCAACTTTATAACCTTGCAACCCAATTAATTCCTGTATATCAATAGATTTACCTTCCAGATATAACCTCCAGTCAGATGGAGTATTCGTATTATCATTTCTTCTGCTGGCAGATATCAATAATGACTCACCAAGTATTCTAGGAAGATTAAAAACACTATCAATCTTTACTTCCTCAGCATCAATATTTGCCTCTATTAAAGGAATCTGAAAGTCAATTTCTTGATCTAAATCAAGTAACTTGACATCTAATCTTACATTCTCTCCAGTTAGATTAAATGAAGTAATTTCAGAAGGAGCATTCGTAAAAAACGAAGAAAATACGTCAAAATTAATTCCCTGTAATACAAAACCACCATTCTTGGAATATAAAAGCTCAAGATCAATATTACTAAATCTGAGCTGGTCTATTGCAAGAGATCGTCCTAATAAAAAATCGATAATACCAAATTCAGCAAAAGCTTCTTCTGCAACAAAAAAGGTCTTCTGTGTGAACTTATTTTTTATCTCAGGATCGAAGAATATTAACTCAGGACCTGCCATACTCCATCGAGCTCCTAATTTTGTGAAATCAAACTGATAATCACCTTCTTGATTAATCCAACTCTTAAAATCATCACGATATTCATTAACCCTAGGCGTATAAATTTTTAATATTCCTCCAATAATTAGAGAAAAAACAATTATCGAAACAATTGTAATATATGAAAAATTTTTAACTCTTTTGATATTCAAATTTCTACCTATTACTCAATTTCATATTCATTGTCATGATCAACCTTTGATAATAATAATTTGATACTAGTGTCCATCTCTCGTTCTAATATTCTTATTTGTGATTTTCCATATTTACTATAATAACGAAAAATTGTTTTCCCTAATGATACAGATATAGTTTTGAGATTTTCTGTTAGGATTCTATATTTCAAAGTCCTTATCATCCTATAAAAAAGAACATTGCCTGATAGTTCATAGCCCCGACCATCACATTGTGGGCAAATATTAAGTAGTTCTTGGTTAAGACTATTATGGTGTTGCTTCCGTGTCATCTCTAATAAGCCAATTTTTGAGATGGGAAATATTTGACTATGTACTCTATCTTTTCGCATTATGTCTTTAAAATTCGTATACACAATTTGATTGTACTTATCACTCATCATATCTATGAGATCGATTACGATAATACCGCCTATATTCCTTAACCTAAGTTGTTGAGCAATAACTATAATTGCCTCACTATTTAGTAAGAACGCCATCTCATCATGGTCTTTTCCCTTGCTAAATTGTCCGCTATTCACATCAATTATTGTCATTGCTTCTGCTTGGTCAAGTACTATATTGCCACCAGAAGGTAAATTAACAGAGCGTTGATATGCATCCTGTATATGCTCTTCTAAGTTATACCTATCAAATATAGGGACATCTCCTTGGTAAAAGTCTATTTTTGTTTGTACATCAGGTGCATACTCAGTTAAATATTGAGTAAGCATATGAAATTCACATTCAGAATCGACTCTTATTTTCTTTATTATTTTAGCTGGGAAGTCTCTAATTATTCTCATTGGTAAAGCTAAATCTTTATGCAAACAATTCTTTGATTTAATTAATTTTGAATCTTGATAAATTTTTTTACACATATTTGCTAATGAGTTCAAATCTTTTAATAACCTGACTTCATCTATCCCATGAGCCATGGTTCGTGCAATTAATCCATCGCATAAATCACGTTGCGTTACAAATTCTGACATCAGATTCTCTAATCTCTCACGTTCATTCTTATTATTAATTTTTGATGAAACATTCACACGCTTTATGCCAGAGAAATAGACAAAATAACGTGAAGAAAATGTCAAGACATTGCTAACTTTAGCTCCTTTTTTTGCAATTGGATTTTTTGTTATTTGAACTAGACATTGATCACCTAATTTAATATTAGATCGATTTTTTCTAATATCTTTAGATGGATTCTTCTCATTATCTAGAATATTTGAAATCTCAAGAAATGCATCCTTTGCAAGGCCAATATCAACAAAAGCTGCCTCTATATTAGGGAGAACACGAGTTACCTTACCTTTGAATATTTTTCCTACTAGATCCTCATGATCACGATACTCATAATAAAGCTCCAAAGGATTACTACCTTCGATTAATACACCTCTAATTTCATTAGCTGTGACATTAAATATTAATTCTGTTTCTTGTATTTCTCTCTGCAAAATAGCATATTCTCTTTATTAACTTAGATGAAATTAATGACATTTAAAACTTAAGCTCGATGATAAGGATGATGAGACATTAGTGACCATATTCTGTATAGCTGTTCGATAAAAATTATCCTGACTAAACCATGTGGTAATGTTAATTTACCTAAAGACCATATCAAATCTGCTCTTTTTTTTACCTGACCTGATAACCCATCTGCACCACCAATTACAAAGCAAAAATTATTATTATTAATATTTAAATTTATAATCTTTTTTGATAGCTCAGAACTATTAAATTGAGTCCCATTTTCATCCAAAACTATCAAATACTCATTATTTTTTATTTCAGATAATACCTTTAAACCCTCTTTTTTTATTAATGAAGAAATAGATTCATTTTTTGCTCTTTTTGGGGCAGAAATCTCATGAAGACTGAATTGCCAGTGAGCAGGTAACCTTTTTGAGTAATTAAGAAACGCTTGTTCCACCCAATTCTTTTGTTTTGAACCAATGACAATTAGACGGATTTGCATCTCTTACTTATCTGCAATCCAAGCTTTTTTTATAGGTTGCAGGGACCATAATTTTTCTAAATTATAAAACTCTCTAACTCTTGGTAGCATGATATGCACCAGAATATCTGTAAAGTCAATTAATATCCATTCACTCCCTTGTTCACCCTCAACACCAATGGGACGTTTCTTAACTTTTTTGGATTCCTCAACTATGACTTGTGAAATTGCTTTTACATGGCGTGTAGAGGTGCCACTGGCCATGACCATATAATCCACAGTAGAGGTAAGTTTCCTCACATCCAATACATTTATATCTTTTGCTTTCACATCATTTAAAATTTCAATAATTAATTCGTTATGTGCTTTAATTTCCATTATTTTAAACCGATCTATTTATTAACTATCATTTTGACCATAACAATTACTCTCATCAATTATCTTACAAACTGAGTCAGGCATTAAAAAACGTGGTGGTCTTCCAGTTTTTACAAGTTCTCTAATATCAGTAGAAGCAATTTCTAACTGAGTAACATCATGAATAAATATATGACCTGATTTTGATTGATGTAAATCATCAACCTTATGTGTTCCCCTATCCTCAAGCAATTCACCTAGAGGCCCTATATCAGGTGCTCGCCAGCCAGGTCTATGCGCTACCACGATATGCGCAAGATCAAGTATTTCTCTCCATTGATACCATTCAGGTAAACCCAAGAATGCATCCATTCCTATTATAAGCGCTAGTGATCTAAGTGGGAAATCTATTCTAAGTGTTTTTAATGAATCAACAGAATAAGATGGCCCTTCTCTATATAACTCTCGATCATCTACCACAAAACCTCGTTGTCCTAGAGTAGCCGCCTTTACCATCGCAAGCCTTACCTCAATACCTGCATATGGCGCACTTCTGTGAGGAGGATTACCACAGGGCATAAAACGAACTTCCTCAAATTTAAGTGCCTGCAGCATCTCATAAGCTGTTCTGAGATGCCCATAATGAATTGGGTCAAATGTTCCCCCGAATACACCAATAGGATTCATCGCTTATTTATTCCTTTAAAGATTAAATTAATCAATTAAGCAGCCTTATCATAAGTTGATAATGTTAGAATTATATTTTTTATCAATTGCCATTTATCACCTTGCTCTTGCCCTTTAGCTATATTATCTGCATGAGCACATGCTTTGATCATACTATGAAAATTTGATACTCGATGACGATCAAGGCATAAGGAAACTATATTCTGCCTTGTAGACCATATGCGATAACTTTGCATAACCTCGTTCTGATTTGCGCCAGATTCAATTGCAAAAGATAATTTACTTAATAATCTCAGCTCTCTATTCAGGGCCCATATGATAACCACTGCATCCATTGATTCATTTTGGAGGCTTTGGAGCACTCTTAAACTTAGCTGAATATCACCCACTAAAATGGCGTCAATTAACTTATATACATCATAGCGACTATCATCAGATACTACTTTTTGCATGACAGCTTCGCTAACACTTCCATCTCCTAAATATAGTTTTAATTTTTCAATAGCTTGTGCTGCAGCAAGAAGATTTCCTTCCACTCTATCAGCTAATATCAAAATAGCTTCTCTAGAAGCATTCAACCCGGCCGCTTTTATTCTTTTTTCCAACCAAAAAGGAAATTCATTTGATTTAAGGGGCCAAATCTGAATAATGGCACCTTTTTTCTGGATATTTTGACACCATTTTGCAGATAAAGAGGCTTTATCTAATTTTGGCATGGATATAATGAGCATCAAATCCTGGTTCAATCTCCCAATGAGGTCAATAATAGAATTTATAGCCTCACGCCCTGGTTTTGATGAAATAAATCGTATCTCAATAATTTTTTTGTCAGAAAAAAGTGACATATTACTACTGGAATTTATAATTTCCTGCCAATTTAAAGATTGAGTTTGATCATAAGATTCTCTAGTAATAAAACCCTCTGTATATGCTTTTTTTCTAATTAAATCATGAGATTCTTGAACCAATAAAGGTTCATCGCCAGAAATTAAATAGCAATTTAGAAAATTCTTTGTTAATTCATTTGATAGATTCTCAGATGATATTTTCATTAGGATAATTTTGTCAGTTCAATTGGCTAAGTAAAATCGATTTATTCTCAAGAAGCACTGGTATTCCCTTTTCTATAGGATATAAAAGTGCATCATCTTCTGTAATCAAAGCATCTTGTATGGGATTTGAGATAATGGTTTTATCACGACTAACAATTGATTTATTTTGTATCGCTTTATTGAGGTTAGCTAATTTTTTTCTGGGAACCTTAGACAGCTTGAGATTAGTCACTGGGCAACAGAGAATATCTAGTATTTTTTTTTTCATATCAGTATTAGTTCCATCTTATATTCCATAGAAGTTATGTTATAATATATCAGGTTGATAAACACTTATTCCCAACTGTAAATAGTAATATAAATCTTAAATCCATGCAGAAAAACGGAAAAAAAACAAAAAAACTAGATAATCTTTCCATATGGTTATCAGGTGTATGCTTGATCCATTGTCTAGCTTTACCGCTAATAACTATTAGTATTCCCTTGATTGATAAATTTTTTAATAAGCATTATCACGAAATCATGTTATTTATCATTATACCAGTAAGTTTTGCTGCCCTATATAGGGGTTTCAAAAATCATCGCAAAGCTCCAATAGTGTTTACTGGATTTATCGGTGCTTTTCTAATAATAATAGGTGCCACTATTATTCATGACCAATATGATGGCTTTACTGAAAGTTTATTCACCGTAACAGGCTCCTTAGTTCTTGCTCTATCTCATTTTAACAATAGTAGGATGAGTCATCATGGTCATGGAACATGCCAATAAATCATTCATTATCTTCAGGCACCGGATCATAACCAGAGCTTCCCCAGGGATGACACTTCCCAAGCCTTTTAAGAAATAACATCAGGCCTTTAGCTAAACCATGCTGCTTTATCGCAGCCTCACAATAATGTGAACAAGTTGGTTCAAAACGACAATTTTTCCCTAATATTGGAGAAATGAATAATTTATATATTTTGATTAATTTTAAGATTAAAAAAGTAAGCAACTTAATCATCATTAAGCCGCACAATGAATTGCATGTGCCTTGATCGCATCTAACATTGAGGCCAAACCATTACTTCTTGTTGGGCTTAAATGTTGCTCAAGCTTCAGGGCTTCTATGAAATTATAAGGTGCATCAATTATATCATGTGGTTTCTTATTACTATAAATTCTTAACAGAATTGCTATCAACCCAGAAACAATTGCTGCATCACTAATTGCACGAAACTCCAAACGCTCATCTTTTTGTTCACAGATGAGCCATACTTGCGATTGACAACCTTTAATCTTATTTGCTTCAACTTTCTCAGCATCACTAAGCAATGGTAATCTCCTACCAAGATCAATGATATATTGATATTTATCTATCCAATCATCAAAAAGAGAGAATTCATTAATTATCTCTTTTTGGCTCATCATTACCTCGTTCATATAATTATTCCTAATTATTACTATAATGCCAGCGAACACCAGATGAAGTATCCTCAATAGTTATTCCTTCAGCAAGTAAATCATCACGTATTTGATCCGCTCTGACAAAATCTTTAATTGATCGAGCAGCTTCCCTTTGTGCTATCAAACTCTCAATTTCCTGCTCAGATAGGATGCCAGTATTTTTATTTTGAAACCATTCATCAGCATTAGATTCAAATAGTCCAAGGATTTTGCCAGCAGCTAATATTTCAGCAGCAATATCTTCTTTTTGATTTTGATCTGTTGTTTTATTTAATTTTTTTGCGAGATTGAAAACTTCAGCAATTGCCATAGGTGTATTTAAATCATTTGATAGAGCCCTCATGATTGCGGAAGGTACTATTGCTGCATTAATTTTGGTAACTGATATCTTGAAGCCTCTTAGAGACCCATAAATTCTATCAAGCATCTTTTTTGCGCCAGTTAATGTATCTTCAGACCATTCTAGTGGTTGACGATAATGTGCAGTTAATAATGCAAGCCGGATGACCTCACCAGGATAATTCTTCAGTAAATCACGCACTAAACTCACATTTCCTAAAGATTTTGACATTTTAGTATTGTTTATACTTAAAAAGCCATTATGCAACCAGTATCTACTGAATACTTTACCTTGATGCGCACAAGTACTTTGAGCGATTTCATTTTCATGATGCGGAAAAACCAAATCTTGTCCGCCAGCATGAATATCTATGGTATCACCAAGATGTTTCTTAATCATAGCGGAGCACTCTAGATGCCAACCTGGCCTCCCTCGCCCCCAAGGTGAATCCCATCCTGGTAAATCCGACGTAGAAGGTTTCCAAAGAACAAAATCATGTGCTGATTTTTTATAGGAGGCAATCTCAATTCGAGCACCAAGTTTCATTTCAGTTAAATCTCTCTTTGAAAGCAGCCCATAATCCTTATAAGTAGTGACTTCAAATAGAACGTGTCCATCTTTTTCGTAAGCATACCCATTTTTAATAAGACCCTCTATCATGGATATCATTTCAGTGATATGTTCTGTCGCCCTTGGCTCTATATCTGGTGCTTTAACTCCTATTGCAGCCATATCAATATTATATGCTTTTATATATTTTTGAGTAATTTCACCAATACTTTGACCAGATTCACTTGCTGCAGCATTAATCTTATCATCGACGTCTGTAATATTTCTGACAAACAAGAGTTCGTATTGCTGTCGCAAAAGACGTGCCAGCAAATCAAATACGACAGCCGGTCGCGCATTACCAATATGAGCATAGTTATAGACTGTTGGACCACATAGATACATAGTAACTTTTTTCGCATCAAGTGGTTTAAATTCTAATTTCTTACCACTCATGGTGTCATGTAGAGTGAGTTTCATTTTTTATGTATCGTTTCTCTTAATTTAAATAGTTTAATTATAATTAGATTATCAAAGAAAACATCATTACTTCCTAAGTAACCAACTAATATTACCTCTTTTATCTAATATCTTTTTTCTTTTCAACCACTCTAATGAATCATTTGCATCATTTTTGAACCATTCCTCAGTTGAGCCAAGACGAAAAGAATAGCCCCAGTCATCCATATCTTTCATCAATAATGATCTCTCAATATTTTGCAAAGAGTCTGCCAGCAAGATTTGCAAATAGCATACTGCTGACTCCTCTGCATTATCACTCTTAGCATCTTTATTTAGCTGTAATCTCAATTCTTCAGGCATACAAACCAAGTGCGAGAATTCATGTAGAAAAGAATGTAAGGGAGTAATACTTTTTACGAATATAGTTTTACCGATCAAGCCAGCTTCTGGGTCACCCCAATAACTCGCAGGAATTTCTTGCGTATTGATAATAATTTCTAGATTGAAATTGAATTTATTAACAAGATATCTAAGGTCTTTTTTTTCACAATCATTAATAAAATAACGCTGAGAGTTATTAGTTCTCATCTATCATCTTGATGAAATCTGGTTCAAAACCATCCGAACGAGATTTTCAGCAAGTGCGTCAGTTAACATCTCTTCTTCTTGAGACTTACCAAGAACCAATTTCTCATTGAAAGTATAATTTCTCGTTAAAACAAGCTCACGAGGTTCGATACTATTTTTTCCATTTTCCACTAGACTGAAAACAATTCGATAAAAAATCTCATATTCTGTTGCAATATTTCTAGCAGAAACTGATAAGACTCGCCTGCCAGTTTCATCCTCAAGAATTTTAATAATTGCTGATGCATTGGTTCTTTTATCTACAACTTTGGCATTATTGGATAGCAGTTGTTGTTTAAGTTTTCGAGAAAAGATACTGCGATTATCTCTTGTTTCTATATAAGTATTCAACATGCTCTGGGGTAAAGATGCACTCTGTCTTAATTGAAAGCCACATGCAGAAAAATTAATAATGACTAGCAGCAGAAAAATATATCTAAATAACAACATTTACCAATTTGTCCTTAACATAAATTATTTTTTTTACTAACTTACCATGGATAAAATTTTTGAGCTTTTCATCTTTCATGACCATTTTTTCGATACTTGCCTTTGATGTATCAACGTCAATTTTTATTTTACTTCTCAACTTACCATTAACTTGAATGATTAATTGAATTTCTTTTTTGACGAGAACTGACTCATCAACTATAGGCCATTTAACATAAATGAGAGAGGTCTTATGCCCAAGTTTCTCCCATAAAGCATGACAAATGTGTGGTGTAATTGGTGAGAGCAGCATCACAATAGATTCAAGCGCCTCTTGAATAACAATTCTTTCATCATGGATCACATTTTTTTGCTTATTAATTGCATTTAATAATTCCATGATAGCTGCAATCGCTGTGTTGAACTTATATCTTCTACCAATATCATCAGTTACTTTTTGTATTGTAGTGTGTGTCTTATAACGAAGATTATTCGCTACCTCACTAAATTTATTATGTAACTCACCTTTAAACACTACTTCATGATTCTCAACCGCGGCCCATAATCGACGAAGGAACCGATATGCACCTTGAACACCATCATCAGACCATTCTAAAGCTAATTCTGGAGGTGCGGCAGACATCATAAATAAACGCACTGTATCAGCACCAAATTTATCAATAAGACCTTGTGGGTCAACTGTATTGCCTTTCGCTTTTGACATTTTCGCACCATCTTTTAAAACCATGCCTTGTGTCAATAAATTAGTAAATGGTTCACTTTCGCCTGAAATTCCCTCATCTCTCAATAATCTTTGAAAAAATCGTGAATATAATAAATGTAAAATTGCATGCTCAATACCGCCAGTGTATTGATCAACTGGCATCCAATATGATTCTCGCTGATCAAGCATAGACTCATTTGCATCAAAGCTTGCATAACGAGAAAAATACCATGAAGATTCGAAAAAAGTATCAAAAGTGTCTGTCTCTCGCTTTGCATCTTTTCCACATTTTGGACATTTTGTATTGTAAAATTCAGGCATATCTTTAAGTGGAGAGCCAGTACCACTGAATTCAACCTTTTCAGGAAGGATTACTGGTAACTGATCTGCAGGAACAGGAACTGCTTCACAATCATTACAGTAAATTATTGGTATAGGAGTGCCCCAATAACGTTGACGCGAGACACCCCAATCACGCAATCGGTAATTTATAACTTTTTTACCCTGCTTCTTCTCTTCAAAATACTTGGCAATTACGTCAAAAGCTTCCAAAGATTCTAAGCCATCATAAGCTCCAGAATTGATCAAAACTCCATAATCCAAATAAGGTGCTTTTTTAAGATCTACTGAGGTTTTAGTTGTTGGTTTAATAACTTGTTTTATTTTTAAATTATAATGCCTTGCGAACTCCCAATCTCTCTGGTCGTGACCTGGAACAGCCATTACAGCTCCACTGCCATATGTCATTAGGACAAAATTAGCTACCCAGATCGGAATTTTTTCATTAGTTATGGGATGTATTGCAAATAAATTTAAAGGTAACCCTTTTTTTTCCATCGTTTCCATCATCGCTTCTGCTGAATGATTTGTCCTGCACTCTTGAATAAATTCAGTGATCTTTTTATCTTTCTTAGCGGCCTCTATGGCAAGTGGATGCTCAGCTGCAACTGCCATATAAGTTACCCCCATAAGAGTATCTGGTCTGGTGGTAAATATTTTTATGTCACCATCTTGAGATTCCAATGGAAAAGAGAATTCAATTCCCTCAGATCTGCCTATCCAATTTCTTTGCATTGTTTTGACTGATTCAGGCCAACCATCAAGATCATCGAGTGATTCCAATAATTCCTCAGCATAAGCAGTAATTTTCATAAACCACTGAGGGATTTCTCTTCTCTCAACGAGGGCATCAGATCGCCATCCACGGCCATCTATGACTTGCTCATTTGCTAATACTGTTTGATCAACAGGGTCCCAATTAACAATTGAATTTTTTCTATACACCAGACCTTTTTCAAATAAACGAGTAAATAACCACTGCTCCCAACGATAATACTCAGGCTTGCATGTTGTTACCTCTCGATTCCAATCATATGCATACCCAAGTCGTTTTAGCTGCTCTCGCATATAATCTATATTCTTGTAAGTCCATTCAGCTGGAGCAATTTTTCTCTTTATGGCAGCATTTTCAGCTGGCATGCCAAAAGCATCCCAACCCATAGGTTGGAGTACATGCTTACCAAGCATTCTTTGGTAACGAGCAATAACATCACTTATAGTAAAAACTCTTACGTGTCCCATATGAAGCTGACCGCTTGGGTATGGAAACATCGTTAAACAATAGAATTTTTCTTTACTCTCATCCTCATTAACAAGAAAACATTGTTCTTTTTCCCAGAGTTCTTGAGCATTCTTTTCAATTATTTTTGGATTATATGATGAGTTCATAGCAATTTTAAAAAATATATAACAGAAAATTACTTAATTATAAACTAGTGAGAATAAAAAATGATTTTAAAATTCTTTTTATATTTTAATGACGCTATTTTCTCTAAGATAATCCACAATAGTCGATACTTCTTCACTTACTTCCATTATATGACTACTTAAATGAATTTCTGGATTTTTTGGTGGCTCATAAGGATCATCTATACCAGTAAAGTTTTTTATTTTTCCAGCTCTTGCGAGTTTATATAATCCCTTTGGGTCTCTCATTTCAGCTGTAGAAAGTGGACAATCGACAAAAACCTCAATAAATTTTAAATTAGCTTCAATATGGAGCTTACGGACATTATCTCTATCTATCTTATAGGGGCTTATAAAACTTGAAATCGCAATAATTCCTCCATCACCGAATAACTTAGAAACTTCACCTACACGTCTGATATTCTCTTGCCGATCATTCTCTGAGAACCCTAAGTTTTTATTTATTCCTAATCGAACATTATCTCCATCTAATCGATATGAAAGTACACCAAAATTATGCAATGCTTTTTCCAAAGCTACTGCTATTGTGCTCTTGCCGCTCCCAGATAATCCAGTAAACCATATGGTTGCGCCAATCTGAGGTAAAATCTTATAACGGTCTTCCCGTGTTATTTCACCTTCATGCCAAAATACATTAGTTGCTTTTTGTTTGCTGTTCACTTTATCTAATTCTCATTTTGATTTGAACTATATTATATATCGACCTTAAAAAAAACATCTTAAAAATAACTATGATTTCTCATTCATTGCTAATTTTCTTTTGAAAAAGATAAATAATAATAAACTGTTTATTATTATTATTGGCCAATTACCAAATAACACATATGGAGTGGCACCTGCTCGAGGTTGCATAGATGCTGCTAGCTTGTTGAATACAAATTGCTCAGATTGCTCAACTACTTTTCCCTGGGAGTCAATAAAGGCACTAATCCCATCATTTGTCACTCGCACCATTTCTCGACCCACTTCTAAAGATCTCATTCTTGATAATTGCAAATGCTGATATGGTGCAATTGAATTACCAAACCAAGCATCATTACTGACATTAATTAATAAGCCTGCTTCTGGAAAAGCATATAATTGCTTCGCTCCAAATGCAATTTCATAACAGATTGCTATAGCAAGCGAGACATTATTATTTAAATCGATTAAAGGTTGTATCTCCTCACCTCTAACTAAATCAGTATTGGGTAAACTTAGTAAGCGTAACCATTCTCTCATAAAATCTGGGACAGGGAAGTATTCTCCAAATGGAACTAAGTATCTTTTTCGATAAAACTGTTGTCCAATACCATCTAGGAATAACACACTATTATGATGGGCTTCTGTATGGATATTTTTTTCTAGAATACCAAATGCAAGTTTCTTGTTAGACTCTCTGAGATGTTTTTCAATTAATTGAAGATATGATTTTAATTGATCACTAGAGGCAGGTATAGCAACTTCAGGCCAAACGATAAAACTCCCTTGAGGAGCATCTATTATGCTCTGAAAATACAAATCCAAAGTTTTAGGGAATTGTTCTGGTTTCCATTTTTGATCCTGCGACACGCCTCCTTGAATAATTATAGTTTCTATCGGTTTACCATAATTTTCTGTCCAGTTATATCCACTTAAACCATAACCAAGTATGTAAGGAGCGATTATAAATAAAAAACTTAAGATGAATTTTCTTTGTATCAAAAAATATAAGCATCCAGCAACTCCAAACAATAACGCCCAGGATACTCCATACACACCGAATAAAGGTGCCCAACCACTCAATCCTGTATCTATTTGACTATATCCAATACTCAACCAGGGAAAACCTGAAAAAAGCCACCCTTTCAACCATTCAACAAGTATCCATATTGATGGTCCAGAAAATAGTATGGAGACTCTATGTTGATATGAGAACCAGGATATCAACCATCCAGCAATTGCAAAATAAGATGACATCAATAAAACTAGACAAACCATCAGAACTATTGCTATCCAGAGAGGTGCATTGCCAAAAATGTGAACAGAGATATAAATCCAGTATGTGCCAGTTAAATAATGACCTAAACCAAAACTAAATAAATATTTGGCAGTTAAATGAGGTGGGCATTTCAGGCAACAATAAAACACTGCCATCATTAAAAAAGGAGCTAAATAAAAAAGATTAAAAGGAGAAAATGCAAGTGTTAATAACGTGCCAAACAAAAAAAATAAAAAGGCATAATAAATTGAAAATTGAGCCTTATTCATTTTTAAATATATTTTATTCAACATAATCTAAAACTTTTGAAAGAATAATTTTTTAATTATTCTTTTTTCATAGATTTTTTAACCTCTAAAACTTCTATGCGTCTTCGATGTGTTTTTATAACTTTAAATTTAAAGCCTGAAAAAATTAATTTTTCTCCATTTCTTGGTAATCTTCCAAATTCATGAACAACCAAACCACCTATTGTGTCGTAAGAACTATGCTCAAGCTGACAATTAAAAAATTCATTAAAATCTTCCACTTTTGTTAGAGCAAGAACCAAGTATTGTTCGGTTCCGTCCTTCTCATGCTTTTTTTCAATATACTCAAGATTTTTTATGTCATGTTCATCATCAATTTCTCCAACAATCTCCTCAAGAACGTCCTCAATAGTTAATAATCCAGAGATACCACCATACTCATCAACTACAACAGCCATATGATTGTGGCTATCACGAAACTCTTTTAATAAAGTATTCAATCTTTTTGATTCAGGAATCACAGATAATGGACGAAGATAACGTTTTATTTCAATCGGATCACCAGTGGCTTCTTTAAAATATCTCAATAAATCTTTCGCCAAAAGAACTCCAATGCATGACTCTCTATCCTTACTCATGACCGGAAATCTAGAATGTCCTGAGGTTACAATAATTCTGAGTATATCTTCCAATGAATCATCATTATCTATCACGACCATTTGTGATCTAGGTATCATAACTTCACGAACTTGAGTTTCAGCTACATCAAGAACACCTGAGAGCATTTTTTCTTCATCTGGATCTATGGCACCATCAGAATTAAGTAATAAACTTTTTAATTCACTTCTCTTGAGAGGCTGATCCACAACGAGTTTCTTCAGTCGGTTTATTACACCGAAGAACCCCTTATGACCTGGTTGAATTTTGTCGTTCATTTATAACTCTAGTATTAGTTTTAGAAAAGAAAATTTCAATATATATTCCATTTTGATAATTTTTTTTAAAAAGGTATTCATTTATATGGGTCAGAAAATCCTAATTTGCTACATATAAGTATTTCGAGATCTTCCATTTTCTTAGCATCTTTATCATCAATATGATCATAATCGAATAAATGAAGGAAGCCATGAATAGCAAGATGGCACCAATGTGATTGATTGGATTTTTTCTGTTCATATGCCTCTGTATTCAACTTCGAAGGACATATAACTATGTCACCGAGATGATAGGCTTGATCATCTGGCCAAACTATTACATCACTCATTTTGGATGGAAATGATAATACATTTGTCACTTTATTATTTTGTCGAAATTTATCATTCAATATCTTAATTTCATTAGCATTCACTATTTTTAGTGATAATTCAAATAACCTATATTCAAATGTCAAATGATGATTAAGATTCACTAATGCGCAATCAAACCATTCCTCGAAGGTTTCATGATCTGGAGTATCTTCAACACATTGGTTATTAATATCTATTGATAAGATGTAATTTTTTTTTAACATATAATTTTAATTAGTTTCATCTAATTCATATGCTTTAATAATTAATTTAACCAAATCATGTCTCACAACATCCTCAGGTGAGAAAAATGTAAAAGAAATCTTATCTATTTTTTCAAGAATATGAGTTGAATGAACCAAGCCTGATTTCTTTCCTTTAGGGAGGTCTATTTGAGTAATATCACCAGTTATAACTGCTCTTGAACCAAAACCGATACGTGTTAAGAACATTTTCATTTGTTCAATTGTGGTATTTTGCGCCTCATCGAGAATCAAAAATGATTCATTTAACGAACGTCCTCTCATAAATGCTAATGGAGCAACCTCAATGAGATTTTGTTCAATTAATTTAGTTACCTGATCAGAACCAAGCATATCGTATAAAGCGTCATACATTGGCCGCAAATAAGGATCAACTTTCTGAGACATGTCACCTGGTAAAAAACCTAAATTTTCACCTGCTTCCACAGCTGGACGAACCAATATTATTCTTCTTACCTCATCATCCTCCAAGGCTTTGATAGCGCTCGCCACAGCTAAATACGTTTTTCCTGTACCAGCAGGTCCAATCCCAAAAGATAAATCATTATTCATTATCGCAGCTAAGTAGGAATTTTGATTTATACTTCTAGGACGAATGAGTTTTCGAGTTGTTTGAATTTGCCATCTATCATCCATATCTTCGATAGACTTACCTCCATTTAAATTTTCCTCTATTTCTCTCATGTTATATTCCTTCAATGCAAAATGAAGTTGCTCTTGTCCAATAATTTCATCAATAGTCAGTTTATAAAGCAATTTTATTACTTTATTCGCAATATCAACTGCTTGATCCTCACCGATGACTCTCAAATTATTACCATTGCTCAGAATTTCAATACTTAATTTATTTTCAATATACCTGAGGTTTTTATCAAAAGGACCACATAAATTAGCAAGTCTTCTATTACTAAAAGAATCAATGATAATTTCTTGGGATACACTCATATTATAGAACTAACTTTGATAGATAATTAATTACCAAGCTAGACAAGTCTACCACGAAGTGAATTAGGGAGAGCTTCAGTTATTACTACATCCACAAATTGACCAAGACATTCATCTGTGGCTATAAAGTTTACCCAGCGCATATTTTCTGTCCTACCAGATAACTCAGCTAGATTCTTCTTAGAACGCCTCTCAACTAATATTTTTTGTGTTGATCCAACCATTGAATGACTAATTACTGAAGCTTGTTTATTTACCTGTGCTTGTAAGATTTGCAGGCGTTCTTTTTTTAGCTCTAATGCAGTTTCGTCTTTGATATTTGATGCTGGTGTTCCGGGGCGAGCACTATAGATAAAACTAAAAGATTGATCAAAACCGACATCAGAAATTAATTCCATTGTCTTAGAAAAATCTTCTTCAGTCTCGCCAGGAAAACCTACAATGAAGTCTGATGATATTGAAATTCCTGGTCTTACTTCCCTTAACTTGCGTATTTTCTGCTTGTATTCGATAGCTGTATGGCCTCGCTTCATTAAGGCTAATATTCGATCCGCTCCACTCTGAACAGGTAAATGCAAGTAATTTGCTAATTCAGGGTTATCTGCATAAGCCTGAATAAGGCTATCATTGAACTCGACAGGATGTGAGGTAGTAAAACGTATACGCTCAATCCCCTCAACTGCTGCTACATAATATATGAGAGTTGCAAGATCAGAGATATTACCATCATGCATTTCTCCTTGATATGAATTAACATTTTGCCCTAATAAATTTATCTCCTTAACACCCTGTTGCGCCAATATATAAATTTCTGCCACCACATCATCTAAAGGCCGGCTAATTTCCTCACCACGGGTATAAGGAACAACACAATAAGTACAATATTTACTACACCCTTCCATAATTGAAACAAAAGCTGTTGGACCCTCAGCTCTGGGCTCGGGTAAGCAATCAAACTTTTCTATTTGTGGAAAAGATATATCTATAACTGGTTTATTTTTCTTTTTTGTATCCTCAAGCATGGCAGGTAGTCGATGTAAAGTCTGCGGACCAAATATAAGATCTACATATGGGGCTCGCTTACCTATACCAGCTCCCTCTTGACTAGCCACACAGCCTCCAACTCCAATTAATAGATTTGGATTATTTTTTTTCATAGATTGCCAACGGCCCAATTGCGAAAATACTTTTTCTTCAGCTTTTTCACGAATCGAGCATGTATTTACTAACAAAAGATCAGCTTCGTCTGCTTTTTTAGTCAATTCGTAACCATGAGATTTTTTAAGGATAGCCGCCATTTTTTCTGAATCATAAACGTTCATTTGGCAACCCATAGTTTTAATAAATAGTTTATTTTTCATAAGCAAGGATTAGGAATTACAATCGTCTTTCCCATAAAAGAAATTTTTTAAAATTAAGGATAATATTAAGATAAAGTTATCTGTTTAAAATGGTATATCATCATCAAAATCATCAGAAGAATCAGGTGATGATGCAGGAGAAGAGCTCTTTGTTGCAGGCTCACCTCTTGATTCGGCACCAGAATTACCACCTGAAGATCTTGCACCTAACATTTGCATTTCATTGGCTACAATTTCTGTAGTCCATCGATCTTTTCCCTCTTTATCCTCCCACTTTCGGGTTTGAATTTTTCCCTCAATGTATACCTGAGATCCTTTTCTGAGATACTCTGATGCAATTTCAGCTAAGCGATTAAACATTACAACTCTGTGCCATTCTGTTTTCTCTATCTGCTCTCCAGATTGCTTGTCTTTCCAAGACTCATTTGTCGCTATACTCAAGTTCGTAACTGCAGCATTGCTAGGTGTGTATCGTGTGTCAGGATCGGCACCCAAAGTCCCGACCAAAATTACTTTATTTATTCCACGTGCCATTTTTATTCCTCATGTTTAGAGTATTTCAACTTTATTATTTACTTATCTCTATCTTACTCTATTGTAGAGCCTTGAATACTAAAATTACCAGTAAGTCTGTAATTAAATTCATTTAATCTTTATGAAAAACCAAGGATAGCAGCCAAAAAATAATTAAGACTGTAGTAAAAGCAAAGATATTTTGTGGTTCTAGAGCAAAAACTAACCATCCGCCTATCACTCCACCAGAGAATGCCCCTAAAAATTGAAAGCTGGAAAACACTCCTAGAGATGCACCTTTCAATCCATCTTTTGCCAATATTGATAATCTGGCAGGTAAAGAAGCTTCTAAAAAATTAAATCCTGAGAAGAAACATACTAAGCTTACTGTAATTGATATCCAGGAATTTGTACTCAAAACTAATATTAATTGACTGAGTAACAGTAATATTACTGAAAGAAACATGAATATTCTTCTACCCATCCTCTTATCATTAATAATCATTGGAGCAGAAAATAATAATGAAATTATGAGAGATGAAACATAGATCTTCCAATGATTTGCTAATGAAATAGTCAATTGATCTACCAATATTATAGGCAAAACAACGAACATCATTGTTAATATCAAATGCAAAACAAACACATACAAATCTAACATCAGCAATTGTGGTTTAAATGCCTCTTTAACATTTAATTTGGCTAATGGATCTATTTTTTTATCAGAATTTGGAATTAATAATAATAAAGCCATTGCCAACAAAGCCACAAAAGCTGCCAAAAAAAATAACGACCTAACACCAAATATTGATGCAATCACTGGACCAAAAATTAAAGCTATGAGGAAAGAAGTACCTATTCCTACACCTAATATTGCCATGGATTTTGTTCGAATCACTTCCCTGGTATTATCAGTTAATAGTGCTGCTAATGTTGCCGAAATTGCTCCCGCTCCTTGAAGAAAACGACCAATAATAACACCGTATATATTAGTGCTATATGCAGCCACTAAGCTGCCAGTTATGAAAATACAAAGCCCTAAGATAATAACTACTTTACGACCAATTTTATCTGATAATAAGCCCATAGGAACTTGAAATAATGCTTGAGTTAATCCATATGCTCCTACCGAAATACCAACCAAAAAGGGAGTGGCACCATTTAGTTCTCGCGAGAATATAGATAAAACTGGCAGCAAAGCAAATAAACCAAACATTCTAAACATCGCAATAAGCGCAACAATACCAACCACTCTGCGCTCACCTTTAAGCATCCTAGTATCTGAATATTTTTTTTCTAGAGGCATGGAGATATCTATTATTCTTCTAAGGCTATGATTAAACTACAAATAGTTATATTCAAAAGTAATTTTTTAACTGAATACCTTTGATTTGTTACAAATAGTTAATAAGGTTTTTTGCTCGACACATCTACTGACAGTATATTAACAGGTTGTCTAAAATATGTTGTGAAATTATACATGAAATCAATTGATATCCGTGGCGCCAGAACACACAATCTAAAAAATATAGATATAGATATACCTAGGAATAAACTAATTGTTATCACAGGTTTATCAGGATCAGGGAAATCATCCCTTGCTTTTGACACTATCTATGCGGAAGGACGCAGACGCTATGTAGAATCTTTGTCTACGTATGCCAGACAATTTCTATCAGTAATGGAAAAACCAGATGTTGATCATATTCATGGCTTATCTCCAGCAATTTCTATTGAACAAAAATCAACATCTCATAATCCAAGATCCACAGTCGGAACTGTAACGGAAATATACGATTACTTAAGATTACTTTTTGCAAGGGCTGGAATACCTCATTGTCCAACTCACAAAGTTAAACTTGAAGCTCAAACTGTCAGTGAAATGGTTGATAAAGTATTAAGCTTTCCCGAAGGAACAGCACTATTAATGCTTGCTCCAGTAGTGATAAACCGAAAAGGTGAGCACCTCCAACTCATGAAGAAATTTCAAGCACAAGGCTTTATACGTGCAAGAATCAACGGTGAAATATATGAATTAGACGATCCTCCTAATCTTGAGCTCAATCTCAAGCATAATATAGAGATTGTCATAGACCGTTTCAAAATAAAAAAAGGAATGCAGCAACGCCTAGCTGAATCATTCGAGATGGCGCTGAAAATAGCAGAGGGTGTAGCTTATATAACTCCATTCAACAATGAAGAAGACAAAGAGATTGTATTTTCAGATCGTTATGCGTGTACTGTTTGTGGTTATAGTTTAACTGAACTAGAACCAAGATTGTTCTCTTTTAATAATCCCAATGGAGCATGTAAATCATGCGATGGCATTGGACTTAAACAATTCTTTGATCCCGAAAAAGTAATAGTTAATGATGAATTATCTCTTGCAGGTGGAGCAATAAGAGGTTGGGATCGAAAAACAACTTACTATTTTCATATGATCCAAAGTATTGCAAAACACTACAAATTTGACATCGAAACACCTTTTAATGAATTGGATAAAGATATAAGAAAGATTATTCTTTTTGGGAGCGGCAAGGATAAAATTGAATTTACTTACCAAAGTTTTAAAAATAGAAAAATAAAAGTTCAAAAGAAGCATATTTTTGAAGGAATAATTCCAAATCTAGATAGGCGTTATTTAGAGACAGAATCAAATGCAGTTAGAGAAGAACTGGGAAAATTCCTAAACAGTCAAATATGTCCAGATTGTGATGGTACACGCTTAAATGAATCTGCCAGAAATGTCTTTATAAATGACCTTACGTTACCTCAAATTAGTAAAATGTCAGTTGAGGTTGCTAGAGACTATTTTGAGAAAATTACTATCAAAGGCTGGCGAGCAGCAATTGCAGAAAAAATAACTAAAGAAATTAGCTCTAGATTAAATTTTCTAAGTGATGTGGGTTTAGATTATCTATCAATTAATCGAAGTGCAGATACCCTTTCAGGTGGGGAGGCCCAGAGAATTCGTCTTGCTAGTCAAATTGGTTCTGGGTTGGTTGGTGTCCTTTATGTTTTGGATGAGCCATCCATCGGACTTCATCAGCGAGATAATCAAAGACTCCTCAAAACTTTAACGCATCTAAGAGATATTGGAAATACAGTAATTGTTGTAGAACATGACGAAGAGGCAATTATGGCTGCCGATTATGTTATTGATATTGGCCCAGGTGCGGGGATCCATGGAGGAGAAATTGTCGCTGCTGGGACTCCAAAGGAGATAGTAAAGAACAAACTTTCTCTGACTGGAGATTATTTATCTGGTCGGAAAAAAATTCCAATTCCAAAAAAACGTACAGAAGCTAAGTCTAAAAAAAATATTACAATTAATGGCGCATCAGGCAATAATCTAAAATCAATAACTGTATCAATCCCATTAGGTATAATGACATGCGTAACTGGTGTATCAGGATCAGGAAAATCCACATTAATTAATGATACCTTGTATAAATCTGTAGCGGATGAATTAAATAAATCTAATCGCAACCCAGCTCCTCATCTTGGTATTGACGGAATAGAAAATATTGATCGGGTTATCGATATTAGTCAAAGCCCCATAGGAAGGACTCCTCGCTCTAATCCTGCAACTTATAGCGGTCTTTTCACTCCAATTCGTGAACTGTTTGCTGGAACTCAAGAAGCTCGCTCAAGAGGATACCTACCTGGTAGATTTAGCTTTAATGTTAAAGGTGGTAGATGTGAAGGTTGCCAAGGTGATGGTGTAATAAAAGTTGCCATGCATTTCCTGCCTGATGTTTATGTCTCATGCGATATTTGTCATGGGAAACGTTATAATCGTGAAACGTTAGATATTTTATATAAAAGTAAAAATATAAATGAAATCCTTAAAATGACAGTTGAAGAGGCATCAATATTCTTTCAGAATATTCCTGTATTAGCGAAAAAGCTTCAAACTCTGATGGATGTAGGTCTGTCTTATATAAGATTAGGACAGAATGCTACCACACTATCAGGTGGAGAAGCCCAACGAATCAAGCTCGCGAAAGAGTTATCCAAAAGAGATACGGGTAACACTTTATACATTTTAGATGAACCTACAACTGGCCTTCATTTCCAGGATATTAATCTTTTGCTAATTGTTTTACACCGTCTGAGAGATAAAGGTAATACTATCGTAGTGATTGAACATAATCTTGATGTGATTAAAACAGCTGATTGGATAATAGATATTGGTCCTGAGGGTGGTGAAGGTGGTGGTAGTGTAATTGCGAGTGGCACACCAGAAGTTATTGCGAAAAGTAAATCATCCTTCACTGGGCAATATCTTCAACCTTTATTATAGAATTTTTAAAACTATAAAATTATGTTAAAGCCTTCTTATTGAAATAATTTTTATTGGCTCATTTATCAATTGACCTTTAACATAACTGTTTTCAGTTTTCTTATCAGATGGCAATTGATGTATAGATCTTACAATATCCATCCCTTCGATTACCTGACCAAAAGCAGAAAAGCCTTGTCCATCAGAATTTCGACCTCCACCATAATCTAAACTCTGATGATTACCTATACATATAAAAAAATCTGAAGTAGCAGTATTTGGCGCCCCACGACTCATTGATATGGTTCCATCAAGATGCTTTATTCCCGTAATTCTTGTAGATTCATGCTTGATCATAGGAAAAGCTTTCCAGCCATCACCAATTCCTCCTTGAATAACTTCAATCTTTGGATTGCCATTATCATTTTCATAAGTTACTGTCCGATAAAAAGAAGTATTATCAAAATACAATCCATCAACATAATTAAGAAAGTTGTCGACAGTAATTGGCGCTTTATCGGCATATAACTCTATCTTTATAGAACCAGCAGACGTAATGAGATTTAAATTGATAACTCTCCCTTCCTCTGCATAAATAGGATTTATTGGTAATAATAAAAAAAACACACAAAATTGGAAATATTTTTTTCTTGATAAAGTATACATCTTCATCCCTTTTAATAATGAGGTGGGCGCTCATCAGCATTTATAGTCTCTGAAGATATTTCATTTAATACAGAAATCCTCTCTTGCAGATTCTTAAGTGAGCGCTTTAGCATATCAAGTTCTGCTTGCTGTTCTATAATGATAGAATTCAATTGATCTAATAAGCTCTCTTGATATGATAATTTTGTCTCAATATCAATAAAACGATTATCTTGCATATTTATATACTCTTTTATTTTTCATAGGATAATATTTCAGTCAATATTTAGTTTTACAATTTATAACTTAACCTAAGCGTAACATCATTTGAAATTATGTCATTAATTCGGTTCGAAGAAATTTCTTTTGAGATAGGTGAACAAAAAATCCTATCAGAAGCCAATCTGAGAATAGACTCAGGAGAAAGGCTGTGCCTAATTGGAAAAAATGGCGCTGGTAAATCTACGACTTTCAAATTATTAATGAATCAAATTGAGCCAGATCAAGGCTCAATAATATACAGCAATAATGTAATTATTAGTCAACTCGAACAAGCATTACCTGAATCCGATAAAATATCTGTACGCAATATAATTAGGTCTGGTTTATCAAAAATTGAACTACTACTAGAAGATTATCACGTATTAGCAAAGGAAAAGCTTAATAAAAAAGGCCTACTTGATCTGGAGGATCTTCATAAGAAGATCGATAATCATAGCGGTTGGAACCTAGATCAGAGAGTAGATACAATCATTTCTGAATTGGATCTTCCTGCTGAAAAGAAAATGAATGAACTATCAGGTGGATGGTTAAGGAGAGTCGCTTTAGGAAAAGCATTAGTGCAAAATCCTGATGTATTATTACTAGATGAACCTACAAACCATCTGGATATTTCAACTATAAAATGGCTTGAAGATATAATTTATTCATACAAAGGCACAGTTATCTTTATAACTCATGATCGTGCCTTTATAAAAAAACTAGCAACAAGAATTATAGAGATTGATCGTGGAAAAATTACCAGCTGGCCTGGTGATTATCATAATTACATACTTCGAAAAGAAAAATCTCTTATTGATGAAGAAAACGAATTCGCTAAATTTGATAAAAAATTAGAGCAAGAAGAAATATGGATTAGACAAGGCATCAAGGCTAGAAGGACTCGCAATGAAGGACGAGCAAGGGCATTGATAAAAATGAGAATGGATCGTCAAAAGCGAGTAACCTACAGAAAAGATGCTCGCATCAATATTGAGGAAAGTGATAAGTCAGGCCGGAAAGTAATTAGAGCAAAAAATATTAATTATCAATATACCAATGAGTCACTAATAAGTAATTTTTCGCTAAATATAAAAAGGGGCGATAGAATCGGAATTGTTGGTAACAATGGTGTAGGCAAAACAACACTATTGCAACTTCTATTAGGTAAAATTCAACCTCAATCGGGTACAGTAAAGTTTGGCACTAATATTGATATCGGATATTTTGATCAATTAAGACAAAAACTAGACCCAGAGAAATCTGTAGCTGACAATGTTAGTGATGGCAAAACATATATCAAAATAAATGGACGTGACAGACATATTGTAGGCTATTTAAAAGGATTCCTATTTTCTCCAAAGAGATCAATGACGCCTGTAAAAGTCCTATCAGGTGGCGAAAAAAATCGTATTATTCTTGCGAAGCTCTTCACTAAAGCCACAAATCTTCTAATATTAGATGAGCCAACTAATGATTTAGATATAGAAACATTGGATGTACTAGAAGAACAACTTATTAACTACAAAGGAACTCTAATAGTTGTAAGTCATGACAGGGAATTTCTGGATAATGTAATAACCAGTATGCTCGTTTTTGAGAATAAAACTCTAAATCACTATGTTGGTAATTTCTCTGACTGGTTAGATCGAAAACAACGTTTAACAGAAATCAATCAGCAAGAGAAAGAGAAAGAGCTGAAAACCTCTATAATAAATTCAAAAAAAATTGAGAAGCTTAGTTACAAAGAGCAACGTTTATTGGAAATACTTCCAGAAGAAATAAAGTCTTTAGAGAAAGAAAAAAAATCGTTAGAAGAGCACTTATCAAGTTCAACTTTCTACGATCAGGATAAAATAAAAATTCAAGATACTTTTGATGAATTTGAAAAAATAACATCAGTAATTGAAGATAAAATTGAGCTCTGGGGATCAATTACCGAAAAAGAAGAATCTATCAAAAGAAATAAAAAACCCCCATCGAAATAGGGGTTTTAGATTTTTATAAATTAGATGACTGGAATGTCAAATTTTATAGAATGATATCGTAAACAAATTACGAGCTAACGATATATTTTACTGAGGAGTAACATTCTCAGCTTGCGGCCCTTTTTGACCGTCTGAGACAGTCATAGTTACGCTCTGACCTTCACGCAAACTCTTTCTACCTTCTACATTGATTGCGCTATAGTGCACAAATACATCTTTACCGCCCTCGCGCTCGATAAAACCAAACCCCTTTTCATCATTGAACCATTTAACGGTACCTTCTACTTGTTCTGACATTTTCTTCTCTTTCTTTTAATTGATGCCATAATAATATGGCGTTATAAAACCGAATTTTTCGGTGCGACTCTAAATCATCACTTTTTGGTTAGTTGAAATTAACAACTTCATCACAATGTTTTAGATTGACGCATTTTACGCGTGTTTTAAAAATGTGCAAATGTTTAAAACAAATAAATTAATAAAATTATAATTAAATTTAAATTAAGAAAATTAAGTCTAATTAACTAAAAAGATACTTGGCTAATTTTTTTATAATCAATGGTAAATAAATGCGATCAATAAAAAATTATAAAATATCAAAATACATTAAATTAAAAAATAATTTTACCAATTTATTTTTCCTATAGAAGCGTAAATGTAATCACAAAATGAAATGCTAAAAAAATAAATTTCTAACCTAATAGAAAATAAAAAAACTATATATTTCAATAGGTTCCGAACAAGCGATCACCCGCATCACCCAAACCAGGAACAATATACATTTTATCATTCAAGTGACTATCTATACTTGCTGTATAAATCTTTACATCATTATGTTTGCTTGTAACTGAACTCAAACCTTCTGGGCAAGTTACTATGCATATAACAACTATTTTTGTAACTCCCTTTTCTTTTAAAGCATCGATTGCTGCAATAGTAGAGCCACCAGTTGCTAACATTGGATCTATTATCAAATGCAAACCATTAAGGGATTTTTCAGGGATATTCTCATAATAAGTCTCAGGTTCCGCTGTTTCTTCATTTCGAAACATACCCAAGAATCCAACTCTCGCAGAGGGTAACAACGATAAAATCCCATCTAACATTCCTAAACCAGCTCTAAGTATTGGCACAACTATTACTTCTTCATTGATTTTTTTACAATTTGCTTTTTTTATAGGTGTTTCAACTATAACATCTGTCAATGATAACTCTTCAAGCGCTTTGAAAGATAACAGCATTGTAATCTCAGAAATTAGTTGACGAAACTCCTGATAACCAGTGTCTTTATTTCTGACTTCAGCTAACTTATCCTCTATACAAGGATGTTGTATTTCATAGTGCATATTTTAATTCCTCAGATGTAATTCTTTAGCTAAATAAATTTCAATTTGTTTTAAGTTTATAGTCAATTAGGCTAA
>TARA_B110000008_G_scaffold249287_1_pt1 | contig 43365 bp, 47 predicted proteins | sample TARA_B110000008 | Tara Oceans TARA_B110000008 (sample SAMEA4396496) | marine metagenome | biome: Westerlies Biome; feature: [DCM] deep chlorophyll maximum layer (ENVO:01000326); material: water (ENVO:00002006), including particulate matter (ENVO:01000060) such as... | depth 40 m
TAATTTTTGATTTACTTAATAAGTCTTGAGCTGCTCTTATGGCCATGAAGGAGGTCCCTTGATTAGGCTCTTTTAAAATTCTTCTTTCTTTGATTCCTGTCCTTGTAGTAATCCATTCATCATTGGTATCAACAAAATTTTCTAACTCTTTATTAGTTAAAATATAATCAGGAACATATTTCCCAACTGCTGAAATTGCTGCAGTTATTTTTGACATATATAGCTTCTTAGAAGGAAGATTTTTTTTTGTTTATTTTCCTACTTTAATCAGGCGACTAAAGTAGTGAAAATAATTTTAGGTTTTTTTAAAAAAACAGGTTAAAAACCCCATATTTTGCTAAAAAACGTAAAAAAACCCTCAAAACGAGAGTTTTTTTACGTTTTTTAGCAAAATAAATTATGCTTCTGCTATTGTAGATTCTAACACTATTTGACCTCTGTAGTAAAGCTTTCCTTCATGCCAATGTGCTCTATGATATAAATGAGCTTCACCAGTAGTTGGGTCTACAGCAATTTGTTGGTTAGATGCTTTATAATGTGTTCTCCTTTTATCTCGTCTAGTTTTAGATATTTTTCTTTTAGGATGTGCCATCTTATGTATTTTTTTCTGTGATTAAACTCTTTAACTTATCCCACCTTGGGTCTATATTATCTTCTCTATTTGAAGACTTATTCTCTTTTATTTCTAACTCTTTTAATTTATTTAAAGCTTCAGATTCTAAAGTACCGTCAAGTACTTTTGGATGAACTTTTTTAGTTGGTACAGATAGCAGAACTAATTCATATATGAATTGACTAAGGTCTATTTCATAATATTCATGTGGTATAATGAGTATTTCGTCATTATCATCGTTGTATTCTGATCCAAATTTAACAACCAAAGGCAAAAGTCCTTTAATTTCTTGTTCAAAAGGCTCTAATGACAGGTCGCAGTCTATATTAACATATCCTTTAACAGCAAAACTTAACTCAAAAAAAGTAGTCTTTTTGTTAAAAATTAATGAAATCTGTAAACCACAGCTATTAAACTCATTAAAACCAAAAGCTTCAAAGAACGTATTATCAATTTCATACTCAAATAAATGCTTTCCTTGCTTTAATCCTACAAAAGGAATAGTAAATTGTTTCAAGTTTGACATTACAACTGAATGAATTTGCGCGGGCAAATATAATAAAATGTTTTAATAATTGATGATTTTTTATATCAAATTGTAGACTGCTTTTTTGGTCTTAACACATTTTGAGTGAGTTCTTTATATTCATTTCTATTTTTGAATATTTTAATTGCTGTAAAAATGGCTTCTTTAAAAGAATCTGAGCTAGCTTTTCCTTTTCCTGCAATGTCAAAAGCAGTTCCATGATCTGGGGAAGTTCGAATTTTATTTAGTCCTGCTGTATAGTTTACACCATTACCAAAAGTCAGTGCCTTAAAAGGAGCCAAGCCTTGGTCATGATACATTGCTAAAACCCCATCAAATTGCTGATAGGTTTTAGAACCAAAAAAACCATCTGCTGCATAGGGTCCATATACAAAAATACCACTTTCTTTAATTGAATTAATTGCAGGTTTAATTAATTGATTTTCTTCTTGTCCAATAACGCCATTGTCTCCAGAGTGAGGATTTAATCCTAAGACAGCAATTTTTGGTTTATTGATGTTAAAATCTTGTTTTAATGAACGATTAAGTATTTTAACTTTCCGTTCTATCAATTCAGGGGTAATAGTTTCTGCTATTTTTGAAATAGGAATGTGGCCGGTAATAAGACCTATTCTTAAAAAATCATTCATCAATATCATTAAACTTTCACCTTCTAAGTTACTTTCTAGAAATTCTGTATGACCAGAAAAATTAAATTCTTCAGATTGAATAGTGTCTTTATTTATAGGAGCAGTAACTAGAACATCCACTTTGTCTTCTTTGATTGCTTTGGTAGCTTCATTTAATGATTTAAAAGCATATTCACCTCCTAATTTTGTTGCATTTCCGATGGCAACTTCCACATCTTCTTTCCAACTGTTTAAAAGATTTATTTTCCCATGTACGATTTGATCTAAAGAATGAATTCCTTGAATAGGTGTTTCGATGTTTAAAATTTTCTTGTGAGTAGAAACAATTTTAGAGGATCCAAATAACACAGGTGTACAAAATTCTAGTATTCGTTTGTCTTCAAATGTCTTTAAGACAACCTCAACTCCAACACCATTTATATCTCCCAAAGAGATTCCTACCACTATTTTATCTTTTTTTTTCATAACTCAGCGTTAATATGTCTATTTTTGTACAGAACAAAAGTAACTAAATTTATATTCATGTTTACTGGAATTATAGAGACATTAGGAAAGGTAAAGAAGATAGAAAAAGAATTAGAAAATATTCATTTTACGATTGAAACAACGATTACGCAAGAATTAAAAGTAGATCAAAGTGTAGCTCATAACGGGGCTTGCTTAACCGTGGTTTCAATTTCAGACACTAATTATGTGGTTACTGCTATCAAAGAAACTTTAGATAAAACCAATTTATCTTCTTTGGCCGAAAATGATTTGGTAAACATAGAAAGAGCCATGAAGTTAGGGGATCGGTTAGATGGTCATATTGTTCAAGGGCATGTAGATCAGACCGCTATATGTACCGATATTTCTGAAAACGATGGTAGTTGGTTTTTTACTTTTGAGTACGATTCAGATACTAAAAACATCACCATAGAAAAAGGCTCAATAACTGTAAACGGTGTTAGTTTAACTGTGGTAGATTCTAAGAAAAGTCAGTTTAGTGTGGCTATTATACCTTATACCTATGAACATACGGGATTTTCTAAATTTAAAAAAGGGACGGTTGTGAATTTAGAATTTGATGTCATTGGTAAATACGTTGCAAAACTTCAAGAGTTGTAAATTTCTACGACACAAGGTTTTTTTAGTAAGAGTTTTTTTGTATTAGGTAGAGGTTCTGAAACTTGTTTCAGGCTACATTGTTGTTGCTACTCTATAAATACAATTTAACATAAAAATTAGTATCTTTTAAAAATGTTTTTTTGATTAAATTTACTTTTTTTAAAAACCCTCTTTATTTCTCTTGATTTTTCTATTCACCAGAATCTAATCCTGATATATTTTCTTTTACTTATTTTGATGTCAAAATACAAGCCGTAAAGAGATAATATATTGCATTTATAAAAAAAATTATTCCACATAATAATTATACTAAAAGTAATTTTAGTTTACTTGAGAATTTTATTACTAACTCCCTGAATTAAAATAAGAAGCATCTTCTGGTTTTATTTTTCTTCTTGACTCCATTTTCGAACGCCATTAACTTTACCATTTCTAATATAATGTCTTTCGTAAAATCTATATTTTTCTACCCCCCCGTCTTTTCTATATCTAGTTTCTGTAAACGGAAACATAACTACAGTTAATTCATTATCGTATGCGGGAGTTAAAGGGATTACATCATATACATTTCTACGAATTGAGTCATAAGGTTCGTGCATAGATGAAACTAATTTTTTTAAAGTAGGGATATCCATATCTACTCTTTTTAAACTATTAGGTGGGTAAAAAAACACCGAATCTGAAAAATTCTTTACACTCATAAAGTCAAAATCTTTAATAGTAAAAGCATGTGACCAATCTAATGCTAATTGAGCATCATCCGTACTGCCAATATTGTAAACACTTCCTTTATTGTTTCCACTTAAAATTTCTCCAATTTGAGTCTTTTTTTCAACATTATTATCTTGACAACTGATTATAAAAGCAATTGTTATAAGAAGTAAAATAATTTTTTTCATTTTTTAATTATTTATGATTAAAGTTCTAAGGTAGGAAAAACCTGACTAAAAAGTTAGTCAAACTTGCTTATAGTTTTAAAATTCGATGAATTACAAGGAGAAGAGTTGTCTATTTTTGTATTTTTTCTAATACAATTCCTATGCCTGCACCAAAACATAAACCTAGCGCTATCCATAAGCCAACATAATTGGTAACATTACCAATTATGATCCCAACAATTAAACCTATTCCTGCTCCTATGGATATGTTAGATTTTTTCATAATCGTGTTTATAAATTTTTGTATTTACTTAAACTATTTATAATGACCGAATTAAAGAAAGAGGAGTTGAATAGTTAATTACAAGGTCCATCAGCGAATGCAATTACTCCGTTCCAATTAAAAGCTTCACAACTATTATTATATGTAAGCCCATTGCATCCGCAAACAGGGTCAATCACTTCTGGGCATATAGTTTCTAAATTAATTAATGTTTCATCAATGCACATATTAGGGACATCATCATTATCGCCTTCACTTCCACAAGAAAAGATAAGTGAAATAAATAGTAATAGTATTAGTTTTTTGAAATCTTTCATTAATTACTTTTTTTGAAAAAATCAACAATCAACTCAGTATCTCTTGTTCTCCATCTATGACCGTCATTATGCAAGAACCATACTAAATTACCTTCTTCACTTTTGTAATGTTCAGTAAAAATATTATCATTCCAATATCCAAGATATTTAGCTTTTTTCTCTTTAATTATATAATCAACTAATTTCTTTTGTTTTGAAAAACTGTATTCTTTTTTTCCGGAAGTATGAAAGATTGGAATTGGAGGAAGGTTCATTTTATATATATTTTCAAGACCTACATTTGCAGTAATTGCTGGAGCCGCTGCTGCGAAAATCTCAGGCCTTAATTGTAATAATATATATGTGAATGCACCACCGTTTGAAGATCCTGTACAATAAATCCTTTTTTCATCAATAGGGAAAGTATTCAAAAAATAACTATACATAATATCAAAAAACTTAATATCTCTATCTTCATAATCTCCAATTTGATATTGCCAACCTGTTTTTCCTGCTTTAATATCCCAAGGAGATTTTGAATTAACTCCCTGAGGAAAAACCACTATTGCTTCTCTCCAAAATTTATATACGGGGAATCTTTTTATAAATTTTTCAGCACTGCCTCCGTGTCCGTGCCAAACAAAAATTAATGGAGTGTTTTTTAATAACTTTTTTTCAGGGATATACACAATCGCATTTCTTTCAGCTCCATTAACCTCCCAGTATTTTAATGAGATATTTTTATCATAATTACTATCATCAATATTTTGATATTGCCCAAAAGAGACAAGTGGCATAAATAATAATAGAAGTAACTTTTTCATAATATCAAATATAATAAATGTAAGTTTAACCTACTTAAGAGGTTTAGAAATAGCTGAATTGAAAGAAGAAGATATGCGATTATAATAATTCGTAATTCATAGAAGGTTACTTTTAATACGATTTTACGAATCACGAATATAAATAGTAGAATTCATAAAATCTTCAAATAGTATTTCTTTAAAGAAATTTTCTATCAAAGAGGAATATTTAGTCATAACTCAACTTTTTTTAAAAATACTAAAGTCTGCCAAATGTCTGTCAAAAAAATGCTTTAATTTGAAAAGTTATTTGAAAGTGAAGAAGTTTATGTTTTTCTATTAATGTCTGGCTTAGTTTTCAGTCGGAACTTGTAGATTCATTATGAATCACAAAAAAAGCCTTACATCTCTGTAAAGCTTTGAGTAGTTAGTGGACCCACAAGGGCTCGAACCTTGGACCCCCTGATTATGAGTCAGGTGCTCTAACCAGCTGAGCTATGGGTCCTTACTAATTGTTGGCAAATGTACTACTTTTTTAGAATTTTAAACATCAAAAAATTTAAAAAAAATCACTTATTTCTAGACATTAAAAAAGATCCAAAATCTGTAAGTTTTTCTCTATTTAATTTGCTGATATTCATGTTTTTTAGTAAATCAAAAGCAGCCTCTGTATATTGATGAATTAATTTTTGAATTAGTGTTGGGATATCACATCTTTCAAAAATACGCCTCACTTCATCAACTTTAATAGAACTATTTTTAAATTTTTGTTTGTAAAAGAATTCTAATTTTTGTTTGTCTTCTTTGTTTGAAAGCTCTATTGCTTTGAGATAAAGAAAGGTCTTTTTATTTTCAATAATATCACCACCTACCTGTTTACCAAATGTTTCTGGATCTCCGAAAGTATCTAGATAATCATCTTGTAATTGAAAAGCAAGTCCAAGATTTAAGCCATATTCGTATAGTAAATTTGCATCTTTATCTGAGGATTCCGCAACGATAGCACCCATTTTAAGAGCAGCTGCTACCAGAACTGAGGTTTTTAGACGAATCATTTGTAAGTATTGATCTATGGTAACATCATTCCTAGTTTCAAAATCAATATCCAACTGTTGACCATCACATACTTCCAATGCAGTTTTGCTAAAAAGAATGGCCAATTTTTGAAATATTTCAGGAGTATAATTTTCAAAATATTGATAGGCTAAAATTAACATTGCATCACCAGAAAGAATGCCCCTATTTAAATCCCATTTTTCATGAACAGTCTTTTTACCTCTTCTTAAGGGGGCATCATCCATTATGTCGTCGTGTACTAGCGTAAAATTATGAAAAACCTCAACAGCTAGTGCTGCTGGTAATGCCTTTTTAAATGTTCCCGATAAAATATCACATGCCATTAAAGTTAAAATAGGTCGGATACGTTTTCCTGAAAGTTGTATAATATAATCTATTGGGTTGTAGAGATTTTTTGGTTCTCTGACCCAATTTTTTTCATTTAGGTATTGATGAAATTCCTTTTGATATGAAGTTAGATCCAAAGTATATTAAAATTTTAACAAAAATAAGATTTAAGATTTATTTTAATGTTAAGAATGTTAAAAAAACATTAAACTAAGGAAACTATTTTTGTTTCTATAGTTTCCTTTGTAATTTTGCATACCATTTGCATGAAAAACAAAATATTACATAATGCTACTGAGATGTTCTTAAATATTGGTTTTAAGAGTGTTACTATGGATGATATTGCTACAAATTCTGGAATTTCTAAAAAAACAATTTATGCTCATTTTGGTAATAAAAATGAATTAGTAGAGGCTGCTACACTTCACATATTTGACGTTATTTCAAAAGGAATAGACATTATTCACGAACAACAACAAAATCCAATTATAGAATTATTTGAGATTAAAAGATTTGTAATGGAGCATTTGAAAGATGAAAAATCTTCTCCTCAATACCAACTTCAAAAATATTATCCTAAAATTTTCAAGAATTTAAAACACAAGCAATTTGAATTAATGCAAAAACTATTTAAGGATAATTTAACGAAAGGAGTTAATCAAAAACTTTACAGAAAAGATATTGATATTGATTTCACAGCTAGAATTTATTTTAACGGAATGTTAGGAATTAAAAATAAAGACTTATTTCCTCTAGTTAATTACTCTATGAATACCTTAACTACCTATCATCTAGAATATCATTTAAGAGGTATTTGTAAACAAAAAGGAATTGAAGAATTAGAAATCCAACTATCAAAAATTTAATAAATCATTTTTTGATGTAACTAATTGAGCCATTTTAAATTTTTAAAAATAAATATGAAAAAAAACAGTTTATTAATCCTATTTATTGTTCTTAGTCTAGGAATTAATGCCCAAGAAAAAAGCATGCGTATCTCTCTTGAAGAAGCGATTAGTTATGCTATAGAAAACAGCTATAATACTAGGGCATCTAAAAATAATGTTGCTTCTGCCAAAGAGACAGTTTGGGAAACTACAGCAACTGGATTGCCTCAGATTAATGCCAATGTAGATTATCAAAATTTTTTAAAACAACCAGTTTCTTTATTACCCGCAGCCGCTTTTGATAATACAACCTCTGTAGTAAATACTGTTGAAGATTATTTTGGAATTCAAGCAAATAGAAATCCTGCTCCCCCAGAAGGTTTTATTCCTGTTGTTTTTGGAACACAACAAAATATAAATACTTCTGTTACATTAACCCAGCTACTTTTTGATGGTTCTTATTTGGTAGGCTTACAAGCGTCAAAGGCATATTTAAAAATTTCTGAACAGGCAAAGGAAAAAACAGAGATTTTAACAAGAGAAGCTGTTATTAATGCCTACGGAAATGTTTTGGTTACAGAAAAAAGTATTGCCATATTAAAGGGAAACCTTACAATTTTAGAAAAGAATTTAAATGATGCAAAAAAAATATATGAAAATGGATTTAATGAACAAGAAGATATAGAGCAGTTAGAAATTACATACGGAACACTAAAAAATCAATTAAGTAATATGTTAAGGATGAAAGGGATTGCATACCAAATGCTAAATCTATCTTTGGGTAGCGGAATAAATACATCACTTACCCTGACAGATACTTTAGATGCTTTAGCAGTAACAAATATTAGTTTAGAGCTCATATCCGAAACGTTTAATAGATCAAATCATATAGATTTAAAAATTGCGGAAAACGATCGAGAATCAAAACGATTAATGATGCAACTAGAAAAAAGTAAGGCATTACCTAGTTTATCAGCCTTTGTAAATTATAGTAATCAAGCATTTTCAGATTCATTTAACTTTTTTAAAGGAAACCAACAATGGTTTAATTCGTCTTTAATGGGCATTAGTTTAAATGTTCCGCTATTTAGTAGTTTTGGTAGAAAAGCCAAAACAGCACAAGCCAGAATAGCTCTTGAAACAGCAGACCTTAGACTTCAAGAAATGAAACAGCGTTTAATTTTATTAGCAAAAAAAGCTAAAAATGAATACCAGGAAAGTATTGAAAATTATACGACAGCAAAAAAAAACCTGGACTTGTCTGAACGCATTGAAACAAAACAACGTATAAAGTTTTATGAAGGACTTTCTTCGAGCTTTGATTTATTACAGGCTCAAAATCAATTGTATACTCAGCAGCAATATTATGTGCAATCAATGTTGGAAATGATTGTCAAAAAAGCTGCTTTAGAAACCGCATTAAACAGACCAATCAAATAACAAAAACCTTATGAAAAATGCATACTTATTATTTTTAATGGCTATTATTTTAAATTCATGTAGCCATGAAAAAGAGCTTTCAATAGATGAAGTTTTAGCAGCAAATGATGTTGAAAAAATAAAATCTAAAAAAGCAGTAATTGATATTAAACTTCAAGAATTAACTACTGTACTAAATAAATTAAATAAAAAATTAGATGAATTAAATAATGATAAAAATACTCCTTTAATCACAACTTTTAAAGCAGAGGAACAAGTTTTTGACCACTTTATCGAATTGCAAGGAAATGTTCAAACGAAACAAAATATATTGGTGTATCCAGAAATGCCAGGTATTTTAACAAAAGTTTTTGTAAAAGAAGGTCAAAAAGTTACCGAGGGGCAGCCCCTTGCTGTAATTGATGATGGAGGCTTATCTAAACAAATACTGGTATTGGAGGCAAATGAACAGTTGGCTAAGAACACCTATGAACGTCAAAAAAGATTATGGGATCAAAAAATTGGTTCAGAAATGCAGTTTTTACAGGCAGAAACATCGTACAATTCACAAAAAAATTCTACGAAACAGGCAAAACAACAGTTAGGTAAGTTTACCATTAAAGCTCCATTTACTGGAATTGTAGATGATGTTTTTAAAGAAAAAGGAACTGTTGTTGCTCCAGGACTAGGGGCGGAAATTTTTAGAATTATAAATCTTTCTGATATGTACATAGAAACAGATGTTCCAGAAAGTTATATAGGTAGTATTACTAAAAATAAGATGGTAGAAGTTAATTTCCCGATACTTGGTGAAACATTTAATTCTACAATTAGACAGGTTGGTAATTTTATAAACCCTACTAACAGATCCTTTAAAATTGAAGTTGGAGTAGCTAATTTAAAAGGTAAAATAAAACCAAATTTAACAGCAAAATTAAAATTGAATGATTATTCAAATTCGAAGGCACTTCTAATTCCACAATCTATTATATCAGAAAATGCCAATGGGCAGCAGTTTGTTTATGTCATAAAAGATAAAAAAGAAAACAATCAGGCTATTGCAGAAAGGTTGATTATAGAAACTGGTAAAACTAGCAATGATTTCATAGAGGTACTAAAAAACTTAAATCCAGGTGCAGAAATCATAATGGAAGGAGCAAGAAGTGTTAACAATGGTCAGGTTGTAAAAGTGATTTATAAAAATTAAAACATGGCTGATATAAATAAAAAAATTGACAAAGAGTTTAAACTCTCATCATGGGCTATCAATAATACCACCACTATTTATGTTCTAATATCTTTAATTCTATTTCTAGGAATTTCGTCATATTTTACAATGCCTAGAGAAAGTTTTCCAGAGATAAACGAAACAAAGATTTACATAAGTTCTGTTTATCCAGGAAATACTGCAGAAGACATAGAAAAACTAATTACTACTCCTCTAGAAGATAAGCTGAAATCAGTCAGTAATGTTGTTGAAATTATTTCCACATCACAAGAAGATTATTCTATTATTACTGTAGAATTTGATGAAAATTTAGCAGTAGAAAAAGCAAAACAAAAGGTAAAAGATGAAATAGATCAAGAAACTGCAGGTGAGGACTGGCCAACATTTAATGGAGCAAAAGTAACTCCAAATGTTTTTGAGTTAAGCATGTCAGAAGAGGTACCCATTTTAAATATTAATATTTCTGGAAACTATCCAGTAGCCAAACTTAAAGAATATGGTGAGTATTTGCAAGATGAAATAGAGGATTTGCCAGAAATTAAGAAAGTAGACATTAGAGGAGCTCAAGATAAAGAAGTCGAAGTAGCTGTAGATATTTATAAAATGATGGCCTCAAAAGTTAGTTTTGATGATATCACAAACGCAATTAATAGAGGAAACGTAACCATGTCTGCAGGTAATTTTATTACCAGTCAGCAACGAAGAACCATCAGGATTATTGGAGAAATTGATACGCCATTAGATTTAGGTAATTTTGTCATTAAATCAGAAAAAGGAAATTCGATTTATTTAAAAGATGTTGCAGAAGTTTTCTTTGAAGATAAAGACAAAACAACCTATGCAAGAGAGAATGCTGCTGCTGTTGTAATGTTAGATGTAAAGAAGCGATCTGGCGAAAATATGGTTACAGCTGCAGATAAAATTAACAAGTTAGTAATAGATGCAAAAAAGAATGATTTTCCTCTAGATTTAAGAGTAACTATAGCCAATGACCAATCTCCAAAAACAATCGGTCAAGTAGACGATTTAGTAAATAATATCATTTTTGGTGTCATATTAGTAGTCATTGTCTTAATGTTTTTTCTAGGCTTTAAAAATGCAATTTTTGTTGGTTTTGCCATACCTATGTCTATGTTTATGTCTTTAATGATTTTAGGGGCATTAGGTTATACATTAAACACGATGGTTCTTTTTGGTCTTATTATGGGTCTAGGAATGCTGGTAGACAACGGAATTGTAGTGGTAGAGAATGTATATCGTTTGATGGATGAGGAAGGGTTAACAAGAATTGAAGCTGCAAAAAAAGGAATTGGAGAAATTGCCTTTCCTATAATTATTTCTACAGCCACCACTGTAGCCGCTTTTATCCCTTTAGGATTATGGCCAGGAATCATGGGGCAGTTTATGGTAATTCTTCCAATTACGCTATCTATTGTTTTAGGGTCTTCTTTATTTGTAGCAATTTTCTTTAATTCTGTATTAGTTTCAAGACTTATGAGTGTAGAGGATAAGAATATGCCTTTGAAAACAATCATTAAGTTAACAAGTATTATGGGACTTTTTGGATTACTCATATTTTTCTTTGGGGGTGATTATAATGCTTTAGGCACTTTAATACTATTCACGGCAATTATGTTTTGGGTATATCGATTTGTATTGAGAAAAGCAGCAAATTATTTTCAAAAATATATTCTAGTTTTATTAGAAAACTGGTATGAAAGACAGTTAAAAAGAGCTTTAACAGGTTGGAGGCCCTACCTTTTAGTAGTAGGAACATTTACACTCTTGTTTGTTGCATTTGTAGGTTTTGGATGGTCTTTAAGTGAGCAAAGAACAAAAGTTGAATTCTTTCCAGATAATAAGCCAAATCAAATTGTTGTTTACATTGAATACCCTCAGGGTACAGATATAAAGAAAACAAATTCTATTACATTAGCAATTGAGCAAAAGGTTTATGATGTTTTAAATCAAAAAATGTATGTAGATGACGACTACAATTTTATGGTAGAGAGTATTGTTTCTCAGGTTGGAGAGGGTGCAGGTAATCCTGAAACAGATGGTGGCTCTTCAGCAGAAATGCCACACAAAGCCAAAATTACGGCCTCTATGCGTGAGTTCAAGTTTAGAAGAGGTCAAGACAGTGAAATTTTACGGCAAAAAGTTCAAGAAGCATTGGTTGGGATTTACCCTGGAGTCTTAATTTCTGTAGAAAAAGATGCCAATGGACCGCCAGCTGGGTCACCAATTAATATTGAATTAAATGGTGAAGATTATGAAGAATTAATTTTTACCGCCGAAAGAATGCGAGATTATTTAAATACGCAAAGTATTACAGGTGTAGACGAATTAAAGATTAATGTAAATAAATCCAAGCCTGGAATGCAAGTATTAGTAGATCGAGAAAAAGCAGGAGAATTAGGAGTTAGTGTTGGCCAAGTAGGGCAACAATTAAGAGCATCAGTTTTTGGAAATAAAGCAGGAATTTTCAAGAAAAACGGTGATGATTATGATATCTATGTCCGTTTTAATAAAGACGATAGATATAACAAAAGTGCTGTTTTTAATCAAAAAATTACGTTTAGAGATCAAGCTACTGGGAAAATAAAAGAAATACCCCTTTCTGTAGTTGCATCTCAAGTGAATAGTTCTGGTTTTAGTGCTATTAAGCATAAGAATACAAAAAGGTTAGTAACAGTATATTCTGCTTTGTCACCAGGAGAAACTGATGCAGGGGCTGTAGTTGCTAGAATTCAGAATTCCATGAAGAATTTTAAAAAGCTTCCTAAAGGTGTTAAAATTGATTATACAGGTCAAATTGAAGAAGAGAAAAAACAAATGAACTTTTTGGTAGGTGCTTTTTTTACAGGCTTGCTATTAATTTTCTTTATTTTAATTTTTCAATTTAATTCGGTTTCAAAACCAGGAATTATTATGTTGGCTATATTTTTAAGTCTCATTGGGGTCTTTGGAGGTTTGGTGATTTCTGGAGCACCCTTTGTAATTATGATGACCATGGTTGGGATTATTTCCCTTGCAGGAATCGTGGTAAACAACGGAGTAGTTTTATTAGATTACACAGAATTATTGATTGACAGAAGGAAATTTCAAGATGGGGTTTCTGATAGTGATTATTTACCTCTAGAAAGTTTATATGAAACCGTTGTAAAAGCCGGGAAAGCTCGTTTAAGACCTGTTTTATTAACAGCCATTACTACGATCTTGGGATTAATACCCCTAGCTATTGGCCTAAACATTAACTTCTTTTCACTATTTAGTGAGTTTGATGCAAATATTTATATTGGTGGAGATAATGTAGTTTTTTGGGGACCTTTAGCTAAAACAGTTATTTACGGACTTTTGATAGCAACTTTTCTAACATTGATAGTGGTACCCATTTTATTTTATCTTGTAACCAAGTTTAAAATGAGAATAAAAGGATTACTAAGAACAACATAAGAAATTCAAGCATAGTTTTTTATACCAAAGAACTCAAAAAGAGGATGGGATTCTATAGAGTTTCATCCTCTTTTTGTATTTTCGAAATCATGACTCAAAATAAAAAATCTTTTACTGTTGATGAACTTCAAAAAAAAATGGAGTATTATTGTGCATATCAAGACAGATGTCATCAAGAAGTTGAAAGGAAAATGGTCGAATACCATCTCATTCCTGAAGCTAGAGAAAAGATTCTATTACATTTGATGCAACACAATTTTTTAAATGAAGAACGTTTTTCTAAAAATTTTGCAAGGGGAAAATTTAGAATTAAAAATTGGGGGAAACAACGAATAGTTAGGGAGTTAAAGTTTAAAAACATATCTACTTTCAATATACAAACTGCTTTGGAGGAGATTGATGACGAGGAATATATGATAACCATCGAGAGGATAGCCTCTTTAAAAAAAAATACCATAAAAGACAGTAATCCCTTTAAGAAAAAACAAAAATTATATAAATACTTATATAATAAAGGCTTCGAATCTACTTTAATTCAAAAAGTCATTAACAAATTATAATGTTTTATTATCTTTCTTTTTAATCTTTTTATCTCTTTTCCGCATACTATTTTTTTTCTTTTTCGAAAGATTATTTTCAAGAAGTATCATTTTCCGATTTTTTTTTGAAATTTTCTTTTTTTGGGGCTTCTTTTTTGATAAAGGTTGAAGTGAATTAACTTCGCTACTTTTTAATATTTTCTTAGACTCTTTTCTCTCAAAACTAACATCTTTAATTTCATTTTCTAGTTCTCTTTGTTTTAATATGGTGTTTATTTTAAAATTAATAGCGGAAAATGCATTTATAATTTTATCAATTTGCTCATTTACATCTATAGCTTTTATGGTAGGAATGGATGACATATCATACAATCTCAATGTTTCATTAAAAAGTAAATTTATTCGTGCATTAAAAGCAGGTGTTTCTAGAAATACCGGCTTAACACTATCATAAATACTTTTAGCAATATCATTTAATTCTCTTGAGTTATTTAAAGCATCATTAGGGGAGATACTAATATACTGATCTAAGAATACACTTAAATTTTCATACTCTTCCCAATCATCAATTTTTGATTGAAATTTTGATTCAATAAATCCAATTATTTTGTGCTTATATATATTACTGGATTCAGGTTTTTTTTGTAGTTGATTTTCAAATTTTTTATGATCATCACAGGAGATTATTACAAAAATAATTACAACATAAAAAATAAACTTCATAGGTATAATATAAGTCTCTAAAAATACATAAAATCTTGTACAATTTTTAAAATTAAATATGAGCTATTTTTTTAGCCTGTTAGCAATAGCTATTAAATCTTTAGAATTAACAATAGAAATACTTTTTTTTTTAAGTTGACTGAAGAGATTCTTTAAAAAATATAATCAAAAAAGAATTAAAATTTTATAAGTTTTTTTATCAAGAATATTGAATATTAATAAGGAATCTTTATACTTATAATAAGGCTTTTTTGTTTCACTATATTTGTACTATGTTTATAGAATTTGACTTATTATCTGAAGAAGCAAAGATTTGGATATACCCTTCTAGCAGAAAATTTTATCCTAATGAAATAGAGGAAATTGAAACTAAGATTAAAAACTTTGTAAGTACTTGGAAATTTGTAAAGAAAGAACTTAAGTGCTCCTATCAATTTTTATATAACAGATTTATAATTATAGCTATTGAGGATGAAAATGTATTGATTACAAATTCTGAAATGGATTTTCTAGTTGGATTTATTCAATCACTTCAAAAAACCTATGAAGTAAATCTTATAGATAGAATGAATGTATGTTTTAAACAAGGCGAATATGTACAGTATAAAGAACTAAAAGATTTCAAAAAACTACTAAAGAATAAAGCAATAACTGCTAAAACAATCATTTTTGATAATTTAATTACTAGCAAATACGATTTTGTAAACTTCTGGGAAGTACCCATTGAAAATAGTTGGTACAATCGATTTTTATAATTAAAAAACCAATTTATTAAAAAATTATCTCACTTATAATTTTTTAATAAATTGGTCAATTGAAAGAGCATTATTAACAGAGAATTTACCAATTTTATCTCTTCTCAAATTAGAAAGGTGTGCCCCAGAATTTAATGCTTCCCCAAAATCATGAGCTAGTGACCTTATATAAGTCCCTTTAGAACAAACTATCCTAAAATAAACTTTTGGAAGCTCAATTTTAGACACTTCGAACTCAGAGATCGTAATTTTTCGAGAAGAAATTTCTGTAGTTTCACCTTTGCGTGCTAATTCATATAAGCGCTTACCATTTTTCTTTATTGCAGAAAAGATAGGAGGCTTTTGGTCTATTTCTCCCAAAAATTTTTTAGTAGTTTCAATCAGTAAACCTTCTGTTACATGTTCAGTAGAAAATGTTTGGTCTACTTCAGTCTCCAAATCATAGCTTGGTGTTGAAGATCCTAGCGTAAATACTCCAGTATATTCTTTAATTTGTCCTTGATATCTGGCAATTTTTTTTGTTTCTTTTCCAATACAAATTATTAATAAACCAGTTGCTAGTGGATCTAAGGTTCCAGCGTGCCCGACTTTTATTTTTTTTAAATCAAATTTCTGTTTTATGTGCCAACGTATTTTATTAACGACTTGAAATGAAGTCCACCCTAAAGGTTTATCAATTAATAAAACCTGTCCATTTAAATAATCATCAACAATCATGATGAAAATGCATAAATAATTGCAATGAAACCTACAATTGCACAATAGATAGCAAAATAAGTTAATTTACTTTTTTTTACCAAAGCAATCATCCATTTACATGCTAATAAACCAGCTATAAATGCAGCAAAAAAACCTATAATCATGGGAGTTGTATCTGATGAAATAAAGTTAATTTCACCGCTAGAAAGATCTTTAATTACTTTACCGATAATTAAAGGAACTACCATTAAAAATGAAAATTTAGCAGCCTTTGTTCTATCTATTCCTAATAAAACAGCTGTAGAGATTGTAGCTCCGGATCTAGAAATTCCGGGTAAAATAGCAATAGCTTGAGATACCCCAACTACTATGGCATTTGTAAAAGTTACATTTTTAGGGGTATCTTTTGCTTTATCTGCCAATAAAAGTAGGATCGCAGTAATAAGTAACATAAAACCAACCAATACTATTTGACCCCCAAATAAAGAAGTAATCTCTTCTTCAAAATAGAGTCCAATAAAAACAGTTGGAAGCATTGAAACAATAATTTTAAATGAGAACTGTGTTTCTTCGTTCCATTCAAATTTGAATAGTCCTTTGAAAATTTCTACTACTTCTTTTCTAAAAATCACAATAGTACTTAATGCTGTTGCAAAGTGTAAGATAATAGTAAATGCAAGGCTTTCTTCAGGGATAGATTTATCTCCCAATATAACTTTTGCAAGTTCTAAATGACCACTAGATGAAACAGGTAAAAATTCTGTAAGTCCTTGAATTATTCCAAGGACAATGGCTTCAATCGAGTTCATAGTTATTTATTAGGGTTAATAAGTATGGCGTAAATCTGTATTCCAAGACCAATAATTACAAGAGTAGGTGCTAAACGAATTCTTTGAAAATTATACATTTCTTTATTAAAAACAGTAGGATCATCACTACCTCCACCAGCCATAAAAATAAATCCAAGTGCAATAAAGATAATCCCTATGAACATAAATAGGTAGTTTTTTTTTCCAAAAAGAAATTCTGGTTTAGAGGTTTTTTTTTCTTTACTCATGATTTTTAATAATAAAGTTTTTCTGTTTGTAAATTTAAAAAACGCTGAGTAGCAAAAAAAGTACTCAACCAAGAAATTATAAAGGCAGTCATTAGTATTCCACCACTAAGATAAGCCAAGGTAGAATAATCTTTTAATAATTCTAGAGTTGGAATCTTTTGGTCAACATAATAAATTAGAGTTGATAATCCAGCTAATGATATAAAAGCACCAACTATACCTAATCGGATACCTCTCCAAATAAAAGGTCTCCTAATAAATCCTTTCGTAGCACCAACCATTTGCATGGTTTTAATATTAAATCTTTTAGAGTAAATAGAAATTCTGATAGAACTATTAATTAAAATAATCGCAATCAAACCGAAAAAAGTGCTTATTGCAAACAACCAAAAACTTACTTTTTGAATATTTTGTGTTAAAAAAGTAACCAGAGGTCTGTCATAGGAAACCTCAAAAATAAAGCTGTTTTTCTTTAAAGAATTTGAAATTTGCAACATTTTTTCTGGAGTTACAAAATCTGGTTTCATAAAAACATCTATGCTGTTTTTTAATGGATTTGTTCCTAAATATTGTATAAAATCCTCTCCTAAATCTTTCGCATATAAATTAGCAGCTTCTTCTTTGGAAATAAACACAATTTCTCTTGTGAATTTTTTTCCTCCTAAATAACTTTTTAAACTTTCAATTTGTTTTTTGGAAATATCATTTTTTAAAAATAAAGTCATCATAACTTCTTTTTTAAAATGATTGGCAACTTGAGAGGATTTTAAAAGAATAAGTCCAAGAAATCCAACCATAAATAATACCAAAGCAATACTTATTACTACAGAAAAGTATGAAGAACGAAGTCGTCGCTTTTGGTAAGAATCAAATTTTGATGACATAAAATTAATTAATGTGTGCTTGCAAGATACAAATAAGCATTGAAAAAGTGATTAATTAAAAATTGAAAAACGTAATATTATCCTAAAAAAATAATCGGAATTTTCATCAGTTTTAATTAGTAAATCTCTTGACAAAGCTCAATTAAAACACTATTGCTAGATTTTGGATGCAAAAAAACAACAAGTTTGTTATCTGCACCTATTTTAGGGGTATCATTTAAAATAATGAAACCCTCTTTTTTTAAGCGTTTTATTTCCGAAACAATATCAGTTACCGCAAAAGCAATGTGATGAATGCCCTCTCCTTTCTTCTCAATAAATTTAGCAATTGGACTTTCTAAGTTTGTTGCCTCAAGCAATTCAATTTTATTTGGCCCAACTTTAAAAAAAGATGTTTTTACTCCCTCATTAGGAACTTCTTCAATTTTGTAATAAGAAGCTCCAAAAAGAGTTGCAAATAATTTATTTGAAGTTTCTAAATCTTTTACAGCAATTCCAATATGTTCTATTTTTTCCATCAGTGTTATAAAGAATACAATAAGGCTCTATAAAGAACATTAATTGTGAAATGATTTTTAAGTTTTCTAGGATAATCAAAAGTAAGGAATGTTTTGTTAATTATCGTAGATTTGCAACATGGAAGAAACTAATAGACAACGAAAAATAGCAGGTGTTTTACAAAAGGATCTGGTAGCTATTTTACAAAAAGCTGCTCAAGATGGAATGCAAGGCATTATTATTTCAGTTTCTAAAGTCTCTGTTACACCAGACTTAGGTATTGCAAAAGTATACTTAAGTGTTTTTCCTTCTCAGAAAAGACAGGAAATAATTGCAGGGGTGAAATCTAACTCACCATTAATTCGTCATGAATTAGCAAAAAGAACACGTAATCAATTACGTAGGATGCCAGAATTATTTTTTTTTGGAGATGATTCTTTAGACTATATAGAAGAAATTGATAAGTCACTTCGAGGTGAAGATTTAAATCCTATTCAAGATCCTAGTATACTACCAAGGCGAAAAAAACAATAACTATATTTCTATTTGAATTTTCCGTTATACATAGCTAAAAGATATTTGTTTGCTAAAAGTGTAAATAATGCGATTAATATTATTACTATTATTGCTTCATTCGGGGTGATTATTGGAACCGCAGCCTTGTTTATTATATTATCAGGCTTTTCTGGACTTAGAACATTTAATTATTCTTTATTAGATGTTTCAGATCCAGATATTAAAATCACGTCTATGAAAGGCAAAAGTTTTTTTTATAATGATTCTTTGCATAATACACTTACTGATGATATTGCTATTGAAGATTTTTCTAAAGTGACTGTAGAACGAGTTTTTATAAAAAATTTAGATAAACAACAAATTGCATTTATAAAAGGAGTTGATTATAACTATACAAAGATTGTTGCCATAGAGGATGCTATACATGTTGGAACTTGGTTGAAAAAAGAATATTCTAACACCAGTATTATTGGTAATAATTTAGCTTATAAACTCTCTGTTGGGGTTTCAAATTTTAATCAACCTTTAGAAATAGTTGTACCAAAAGTGGGAACTGGATTTCTTAATCCTTCAAAAATTTTTAGAAGTATTAATACTCAAATTGTTGGAACCTACTATGGAACTGAAGAGTTTGAAAATAACTATGTTTTTGTTGCTAATTCGCAAGCACAGCAATTATTAAACTATTCTGACAATCAATTTACAGGGATAGAGATAAAGCTTATGCCAGAAGTTGATGCAGATGATTTTTCGAGAGAATTACAAATAAAAATAGGAAATCAGTATAAAGTTCAGACCAAAGCTCAATTAAATGAACTCTTTTATAAAGTCATCAATACAGAAAATTTTGTTTCTTATCTTATTTTTACACTGATAGTAATTATTGCTATGTTTAATATTATTGGATCTATTATCATGATTATTATTGACAAAAAAAAGAATTTGAAAACACTCTTAAATATAGGCGCTACAATATTTGAAGTGAAAAGAATTTTTGTGTTGCAAGGATTTTTATTAACAACAATATCAATGACAATTGGTTTAATACTATCAGTCGTTATTGTTTTTATCCAACAAAATTTTCAAATCTTCATGATTACCTCTACGATACCTTATCCTGTAGAGCTAAGATTATCAAATTTATTTATTGTAGTTGTAACAATCACAATACTTGGTTTCATTGCTTCTAAAGTAGCAAGTAGTAGAATTTCGCCTAACTTTATAGAAAAATAAAAATATTATCGAATTATTGGTATCATTGTATTGCCAAAGATTTCTTGAACATTATCAAATGCAGCAAATACATCTTTTGGATCATCAGAAGTAACCATTTTTAAACGATACTCTTTAAAATGAGGAATTCCTTTAAAATAATTTGTGTAGTGCCGTCTAGTTTCAACCACACCTAGGTGTTCTCCTTTCCAATCAATAGCCATTTTTAGATGACGCCTAGCCATTTCAGTTCTTTCGGAAATTGTTGGTCCAGCAAGATGTTCTCCTGTTTTAAAATAATGTTTAACTTCATTAAAAAACCAAGGATATCCAATAGAGGCCCTTCCAATCATGGCACCATCTAATCCATACAAATCGCGCATATCTTTTGCTCTTTCAGGACTTATTACATCTCCATTTCCAAATACAGGAATATACATCCTAGGATTATTTTTCACCTCTGCTATAGGTTTCCAATCTGCGTTACCTTTATACATTTGAGCTCGAGTTCTGCCATGAATTGAAATAGCTTTACAACCCACATCTTGCAATCTTTCTGCAACTTCTACAATTCTTATAGAATTTTGATCCCATCCTAAACGAGTTTTTACTGTAATTGGTAAATTCGTACGTTTTACCATGGCTTCTGTGAGGGAAACCATTAAATCAATATCTTTTAAAATTCCAGCACCAGCTCCCTTCGAAACTACTTTTTTTACTGGGCAACCAAAATTTATATCAATAATATCTGGATTCGTTTTTTCTACGATTTCAACAGAACGTAACATAGAATCTAGATTGGCTCCAAAAATTTGAATACCTACTGGTCGTTCTTTTTCATAGATATCTAATTTCATGACACTTTTTGCAGCATCGCGAATTAATCCCTCTGAGGAAATAAATTCTGTATATACAACATCAGCTCCATTTTCTTTACATAGAGCACGAAATGGAGGGTCACTTACATCTTCCATAGGAGCTAATAATAAAGGGAAATCAGGGAGTTCTATTGTATCTATTTTTACCAATTTAATTTATTTTTTTGCAAAACTACTATTTTTATTAGTCAGAATCCAAATCCCATAAAAACCAATTAAAAGTTCACCAAAAGTGCCAAGTTGAAATCCTAACGAAGGATTGCCATTAGTAATAAAACTCAGAATTCTTCCAAATGCTAGACCTAGCATAAATATCATATTAGAGATTAAGGCAGTTTTTAAATAATTGTCTTTTAGTATACCTAAAACCCATAGAAAAGAAAAACTAAGATAGAGTCCCATAATGGCTTTGAAGAAATTATGTTCGTCATTAGTTTCTGGAAAAATATCAAATTGAGATTGAGGTTCAAACCCATATACAATTGCTATAGGTATTACAATTAATACGGAAATAAATAAATGTATTTTTTGTATAAAAACTTTTTTTGAGATTGTATTCATTATTTTAAAAAACTCTGACTACATTAAAACCAAAAACCATATCTCCCTCTGCACTACTTATAAAACCTGGTTCATTACTTGATTGTGAATTGGTGAATAACAATTGAAAAACATGTCCGCCGGTTTCTATATCTAAACCAAATGCATAGGAATTGTCAAACGGAGAGTTGGCAACTCTACTCATATTATATATATACTCTGCGTTAAAGCTGATACGTTTACTTAACTTATAGCGTCCACCAAAACCTATTGCAAATTGATTGAACTTTTCTTCTGGTACTACATTTAGGTTTTGGAGATTTTCCCGAATATATGTGGGTGCAAGTTGAAAAGAAAATGTATCTGAAAATCGTCTAGAAATTAATAGTTGGGACGCATAACTTTGACGATCACTAGCTTTTAGAGCTGGGAAAATATTTTCATTAATTAAGGTATTTCTATTAATAGTTGCATATCCAACAAGATTAATAGGGAAACTGTTAGATTGTCTTGCAAAACGTATTTTAGTAGAGGCCGCTAGTGTTCGGTTGTAAGATTCTCTACTAATACTAAATTGAATACCTTCCCAAAATGAGTACAATAATTGAATTTTAGTACTTGCTTCATCTAAGCCAAGAAAGGTGTCAAATCCATCTTTTAAAGGGCCAAATCTGTGTGAGACAATCAAATAAAAGTCTCCTTGATCTGCCATTTTGGTAGATTGAAGATTTCCTATTTTCATTGCTTTAAATGCAGGTAATTGATAGGAAGTATCTCCTGCAATTTCATTTAATTCGTCTAGTAATTCATCTTGTGCTATGCCGTTTGATAGAGTGAAAAAAGTCACACAAAAAATAAGTAATTGTTTTTTTATCATAGTAGGTTTATTATTGAATAATACATTGATCTAATTTTAATTCATCTAATAAATCATCATATCCAATAACCCTTCCTTTTAAAGAAATATAGTTATTTGTATTTAATTTATAAAGAATAGAAGGGTCCATCATTTGACAATATATAGTAGATGAAAGAATTATTCCTTTATCATCTAGATTTGTAACTTTTCCAGAAATCACAACTATTTTATCTTCCCATTTTTCAGTACTGTCATTCATTTTAAGAAGTAATTCATCTGAAGTACCTGTAAAGTATGTTTTCTTATTTTCAATATTAATAGGAGCTTGCATAGCATATGTATAAATGGCAAAACCAACAATAGAGAAAACTAACAGAATAATAACTAATTTATTTTTTTTCGATAAGCTCATACGCTATAAAGATATTAATTGTTCCAGCTATTTTACTACTCACTATTCTAGGTATTTTAATATTAAAATCTTCGGGTTGCACACCAAAAGAAGCTTTCATCATAAGTTTATCCTTTTTTTTTGAAAATGAAGCAATTGTTTCAACTTCTTTCCCAATACCTCTTACAGTTAGTATTCCTTTAAGAAAGTATTTTTTTTCAGTATTTGAAATATCCAAGAATTTAAAATCAGACAGAACCCCTTTAAAAGTAGCTTTTGGAAAGATATTAGAATCCATATAATTTTCATTAAAATGTTCTTGCATAAGGGCAACTCTAAAGTTAAAAGCTTTTACAAACAGTAATGAAGCAATTTCACCTGACACAGTGTTTAATATTGCTGTTGTACTATTATTGGTTGCTTCAACAGGTTCAAAAGCTTCTACAGAAGCTTTAAATTCTGTTTTCCCTGTCTTTGTATAGTATTTTTGAGCTGAAATAGATAAATTCAGAAATAAGAATACGAGTAATTGTATTTTTTTCATGTATTCAAGTTTTTAGTTTTCTATATATCCATCTATAGCCCATTGTTCTATGGTCGCAATTGAAATGGGACTCATTAACCCACTTTGTGGCATTGGATTAGTAATACTATTTATTCTTGCTAGTAGATTTCCATTTTCTGTTGAATTTCTAACATTTTCATAGCCTTCTAGATTTAAACCAGCTGAAGGAAAAGCTCCTGCGTGACAGGGCAGACAATTATTTGAAATAATGATGTCCACGTCGCTTTCATAAGTATTGACTTCATCAATAATAACTTTATCAATAGTTGTTGTAGAGCAATTGGAGAAATAAAAAACAATAAAAATGACTAGTAGGATTACTTCTTTTTTTCTCATAAGTATAACTATTTTGAGTTTGAATTATTTGTTTAAAAAAATTAAATCCTCAAAAAAATTAAATGAAAGTCAAAATTATTTAAGACTAAAGAGGAATTCTTATGATGCAATTTACAGTAAAAAATTCACTCTGAAAATTCTATTTAATAAATGACTTTTATATTTTTAAAAGATTACTAAAATTAGAAAAATCTTCTCTTGTTTTTTAAGAAAACAACTGTCAGTATTTATTCTTTTAATTCTACAATGATCTCATTTTTTCTATTAAATATTTCCATTGGTGCATTATAGCCAAAAAAGAAAAAACTGTCTGTATATTCAACCCCTCTACTTTTTAGCCCAGCTATTAATTTACTCCTATAGGATTCAACTTTTGAATTATTCGCCCAGCCACCAAAAGAAATAGCCGCTACTTTTTTTGCAGGAATATTTTCAAATTTGATACTTGTGTTATTAGGTATAGGTAGATTTTCTTTTGTGTATTTTTTTGGAACTAAAAACATCATAGTTGTTGAATCTTTTAAAGACATTTTAACAGGAGAAGTCATGGAAATCTTTTCCTTTTTATCATTCCCCCCAAAAATATATCCTGCCAATATAGAAAACCCTTTACTAGAATTTTGCTTAAAATTATTTGTAGTTAATTTTATAGAAGCAAATAAGTTAGCTTCGTATTGCCTAATCTCAATATTTTTATAGCTTTTTAAAACATTGTAAGAATATGTTTCAATATTTTTTTGACTACTTATAAGATATAATTGAGAAATTACAAAAAGAACAGTTATAATTCCTAAAACTAGTATGATAATTTTCATTTTCATGATAGGGTTTAATTTTAAAATTAGTATTATTTATTTTTAAAATTAGTTTAATTTTAATTGATTTCCAAGATCTATTTTTTAAATAAAACAGTGAAATGAGATTCATCTATTTAATTACTTCACAAAAATGTTTTTATTGCTTCTACTTTTTAAATCACCTATATTTGCAGGCTAAAAATAATGTAACGAATGAAGAATATTAGAAACTTTTGCATCATCGCACATATCGATCATGGTAAAAGTACTTTAGCAGATAGATTGTTAGATTATACAGGCTCTGTAACTGATAGAGAAAAACAAAATCAGTTACTAGATAATATGGATCTTGAGCGGGAACGCGGGATTACTATAAAATCACATGCTATCCAGATGGATTACTCCTACAATGGAGAAGATTATATATTAAACCTTATTGATACCCCTGGGCATGTAGATTTTTCCTATGAAGTTTCTCGTTCTATAGCAGCTTGTGAAGGCGCACTTCTTATCGTAGATGCTGCACAAAGTATCCAAGCTCAAACCATATCAAATCTCTATTTAGCATTAGAAAATGATTTAGAGATTATCCCAATTTTAAACAAAGTAGATTTGCCTTCAGCTAATCCAGAGGAGGTAACAGATGATATTGTAGACTTATTAGGGTGTGACCCACTGGAGGTGATTCATGCAAGTGGTAAAACTGGTTTTGGAGTTGATAATATCTTAGCTGCAATTATTAACAGAATTCCTGCTCCAAAAGGAAATCCAGCAGCACCCCTACAAGCATTAATTTTTGATTCAGTTTATAATTCTTACAGAGGAATTGAGACTTATTTTAGAATTTTAAATGGAGAGATAAAAAAAGGGCAACGGATAAAATTTATGGCTACTGATAATGAATATTTTGCAGATGAGGTAGGTACTTTAAAATTAAATCAGGTTGTAAAGAAATCTGTAAAAACAGGTGATGTAGGTTATTTAATTACTGGTATTAAAACAGCGAAAGAAGTAAAAGTTGGAGATACAATTACTGATGCTGAAAACCCAACTACAGAAACTATTGATGGTTTTGAAGATGTAAAACCAATGGTTTTTGCCGGCATATATCCAGTAGATACAGAAGACTATGAAGAATTGCGTTATTCTATGGAAAAATTGCAATTAAATGATGCTTCTTTGGTCTTTGTTCCAGAAAGTTCTGCTGCTTTAGGTTTTGGATTCAGATGTGGATTCTTAGGAATGTTGCATATGGAAATCATTCAAGAACGTTTAGAACGTGAGTTTAACATGACAGTGATTACAACAGTTCCAAACGTATCTTATCATGCTTTCACAAAGAAAAATCCAAATGAAATAGTATTATTAAACAATCCCTCTGATTTGCCAGAACCTTCCAGATTGGAGAGAGTAGAAGAGCCGTACATTAAAGCATCCATCATTACAAAATCAGATTTTGTTGGTCAAGTAATGAGTTTGTGTATTGAAAAACGTGGAGAGATTACCAATCAAACCTATCTAACAACTGAAAGAGTTGAATTGACATTTGACATGCCTCTAGCCGAAATTGTGTTTGATTTTTATGATCGTTTAAAAACAGTATCTAAAGGATATGCTTCTTTTGATTACAATCCGATTGGGATGAAATCATCTAAGTTAGTTCGTGTTGATATTTTATTAAATGGTCAGCCAGTAGATGCGCTTTCTGCTTTATTACATTCAGATAATGCTTACACAATTGGTAAGAAAATTGTAGAAAAATTAAAAAAATTAATCCCGAGACAACAGTTTGATATTCCAATCCAAGCTGCTATCGGAGCTAAAATTATTGCAAGAGAAACTACTAAAGCCCTACGTAAAGATGTAACTGCAAAATGTTATGGGGGAGATATTTCTAGAAAGCGAAAATTATTAGAAAAGCAAAAGAAAGGGAAAAAACGAATGCGTCAGGTTGGAAATGTAGAAATTCCCCAAGAAGCATTTATGGCAGTCTTAAAGTTAAATGATTAATCTTAAAGGGTTTTTTCTGAGAAATTAATATTAGTTGCTGTTTTGGATTCTATTTTCCTCATCTTTATTGATATCTCGATTTGATTTTTTCTTTGCAAATTCAGAACCAAAACTGTAGACCAATCTAAATTGAACATTATTTCTAGATTCAATGCTTATTACATCAGCGACTCCATTTCCGTAGTCTATGTTTCCAACAAAACCTCTATTGAGTATCTTACTAAAACCAAGATTCATTTTTAGTTTATCTTCCAAAAACTTTTTACCAAAAGAAAATTCTAAATCTGCTAACCAATCGACTTCAATTTGCCCTTCCAAAGCTCCAGTCCCATAATTGCCACTAACTTCAAAATTAATATTCCAAGGAAGTTGATAGCTAGCTTGGATAAACCAAATCAAATTCCATTTGTTAAGGTCTACATTAAAAGTTGATGACTCAAAATCTGTATTAGTAACAATGATTCCTGTAAATCCTTCAAGCCCTTTTGTAAAATTGATGGGTGCAAACAATCTAAAATTCCAATTTTCATTGTTTTCCACATTTACTTCTTGCTGTCTAATTTGTGCAGTTGTATTGTCTTGTCTAATCAATTCAAAAATAACATCATCAGTTTTACTATAGCCAATCGTAAAAAAAGGTTGTCCTTCGTAGGTAAGGTTGAATTGAAAATTGTTGGTGTAGGATGGTGCTAAATTTGGATTTCCTTCACCAGCAGAATATGGATCTAAAAAAGTTGCAAATGAGTTCAAACTATTGTAAGATGGCCTTTGAATTCTGTAACTGTATGATAAACTAGCTCCTAAATTTTCTGACAATTCTTTACTGATGGAAGCACTAGGAAATATTTTTTTAATCGGTCTTTTTTTTATCTCTGTTGTTAAAAGGTCATCATCAACAAAGACAGAGGTCCCATCAGTATTGCTGTTCTCATATCGCAATCCTCCTGAAAAAGACCATTTGCCGAAAGAAGTATTTATTTTGGAATACAATGCAAAAATCGTTTCATCTATTAAAAACTTGCTACTTTCATCTAGTATTAATTCAAAGCTTCCCATATTATTTTTTAAAAAGGATTGCAAATCATTTGTTGTTTTTACATCTGCATATCTACTTCCGATACTTAGCTTTAGATAATCATTTAATGATTTTGAATAATCTACTCTGTAGGTCTTAATCGAATAGTTACCATCTTGATCATATTTTCTATCTGAAAATGGGATGTCACTATTTTCTAATGAATATAGACTATTGATGGTCTTTTCTTCAAAACTAATAAAGTTGAAATCTAAAGTTAATTTATCGGTGTCTGTTTTATATTCATAATATGGATTTAAATTGTAGTTGCTTCTTTCTAAATCAAAACTATTTTCTGAAAATATGCGATTGGAATTTTCACCGTTAGATATGATGGTTCTACTGCTTAAAATCCTATCAGAATCCCTTTTGTTAATTCGCCCACTAAGACCAATTGAATGATATTTATTGATATAATAATCTACATTTCCACCAATTCTAAAATTATTAGGATCATAAGGTTCTCTTGTAATTTGGTCATATACTTTATCTCCAACAGTTCTTACTAAATAAAGGTCATCTCTCCATGTTGTTTGTGAAAATCCACTACTAATTTGCCAATTTAACTGATTTTTGTAACTAGCGATTGAAAATCCAGAACCCCATTCAACACCTACATCTTCACCAATCCAAGAGTTAACACTTCCGTGAGTTCCAAGTTTCACATTTTTTTTAAGGATGATATTGATAATTGCCCCAGTTCCTGAAGCTTCGTATTCTGCACCAGGTTGTTCTAGAACTTCAATTTTGGCAATATTATCTGCAGGAAAATCACGTAATAGGGTTTCTACATCCATATACGCAGTAGTTTTTCCATTGATAAGAATTCTTACTCCTCTTTTACCTGCTATTGAAATTCCATTATTCGTTACCAAAACTCCAGGTACTTTTCGCATAACATCTTCTAAATTTGAATTGATCATTTCTGACTTTTCTAGATCAACAATTAATTTTTCGGCAGTCTGTTTGATAACAGGTCGTTTGCTCTCAATCACAACTTCATTAAGTAACTGAGTTTCCTCTTTTAGAGTAATATTAAATGTTTTATTATCAACTAAATCAAATTCATTTATAGTATGCGTTTTAAAACCTAACATAGAAACTTCAATGCGGTATTTTCCGGATAAAATACCATCAATTAAAAATGCTCCTGTTTCATTAGAAACGGAGCCTTTTGGGTTTTTTGAGTCTGTTACTTGGTATAATATAATATTAGCAAAAGCTAAAGGCATCTTATTTTTATCTATAATTTTTCCATTGATTTTATGTTGAGAGTATAGGGATGAAATACCTAAAAAAAATACGATAGCAATTTTTAAAACCTTCATTAAATAATTTTTTTAATAAGACTTGATAAAAAATGTTTTGTTACAAAAAAAAGGTTTAATAGATATCTAATCTTTGCTTCCTAGGACTTGAAGCCCCCAATACAACAACATCGCTAAAGAACCTAAGGCAGCCACAAGATAAGTTCTAGCAGCCCATTTTAAAGCATCTTTAGATCCAACATATTCATGCTGACTTACCATATTTTTATTTTTTAACCAGGCTAATGCTCTGTTGCTAGCGTCATATTCTACGGGTAAGGTAATAAAGCTAAATATTGTAGCAAGAGCCATAAAGGCTAAACCAGCGATAGCAATATAAAAACCAATTCCAGTATTGTCAGAGGCTGCCCCTAAAATTAAACCGCCTATTACTAACCATTGAGAAAATCTTGAAGAAACATTAACCATAGGAACTAATTTAGATCGCATGGTTAACCATTCATAGGCTTGTGCATGTTGGACAGCATGCCCAACTTCGTGAGCTGCCACAGCCGCTGCCGCCGCATTTCGTTTGCTATATACACTAGCACTTAAATTTACAGTTTTTTTTCTAGGGTCGTAATGATCTGAAAGCATTCCTGCGGTTGAAATGACTTTAACGTCTTTTATGCCATGATCAGATAACATTTTTTCAGCAATCTCAAAACCAGATAAGCCATTTCTTAACTGAATTTTAGAATATTTTTTGAATTTATTCTTTAAAGTATTACTAACAAGCCAACTTGTAAGAGCAATGGCGCCAATTATTATATAAAATTCTATCATATCACTATTATTAAGGTGAGTATTTAATTTTCCTTAAAACTAAATACCATAAACTATTCCAATAAATTCTTTTTACAAAAATAATGACAAAATGACAAGTAAACGAAAAAAATTACTCATAATTTATGATTGAAATTCAATTTTAAGTGTCATTTGGATGCCCTTTGAAACTTATAAATAAATAGAGATTGTTAATTTAAAGATATTTCTTCAAATTAAGCAATTGTTATATTGATGGAACTTAATAGATTTAAATAAAGCAGATTGAACACTAATTACAAGTAATCTTAACTTAGTGAAATCCTAAATAGGGAGTTATTATATTAAATCTTAATATTTTTGGAACATACTTTGTAAAAACTTTTTAAATTCTTTTTAAGAAACCAACTATTTTTTGTTACTTGCTGTCGCAATAACTTAAATAATTCTAATCTTTTAAATTTCAATAAATAGGATGGTTTTATTTAATTTTTATTGTATTCAAAATATATATCTTTAACACTTTAATTATTAAAAATTAATTATTACAACGATGAAAAAAGTATTAAATATCCTTACAATATCAGGATTCATGTTATTTGGAGCTATCCAATCAGTTTTTGCACAAGAAGTCGAGGTGGCTGAACAAACTTTTCACCAAGTCTTAAAACAACGTTTTATTGAAGGTGGACCATTTTTTATGGGAATAGTATTGGTTGCACTCATATTAGGCTTAGCAATTGCTATTGAGAGAATTATTTACTTAAATATGGCTACCACAAATACTAAAAAATTAATGGCTAGTGTAGATGATGCATTAAGCTCTGGCGGTGTTGAAGCTGCAAAAGAAGTGTGTAGAAATTCTAAAGGGCCAGTAGCTTCTATTTTTTACCAAGGTTTAGATAGAGTAGATGAGGGAATTGAATCTGCTGAAAAAGCTGTGATTGGTTATGGAGGAGTTCAAATGGGATTATTAGAAAAAAATATTTCTTGGTTGTCATTGTTTATTGCTTTAGCACCAATGCTTGGGTTTATGGGTACTGTAATTGGTATGATCGGAGCCTTTGATGCAATTGCTGTAGCAAATGATATTTCTCCTGGAGTTGTTGCTGTAGGTATTAAAGTAGCTTTATTAACCACAGTATTTGGTCTAATTGTAGCGATTATTCTTCAAGTATTCTATAATTATATTATTTCTAAAGTAGATAGTATTGTTAACAATATGGAAGATTCTTCTATCACATTAATTGATTTATTAGTAAAATACAAAAAATAATATGCTTTATGAATAGTAAATTTTCAAAAATACTAACTATCATAGTAGCTGTCATATCTATTATAGGTTTTGCATTATTTATCAATGTTGCAGTTACCGATGATGTCCCTGAGCAAATCAGTGGTGCAGTTGGTCCACTAATTGCTTTTTCGACTTCTTTATTTTTAGCAGCTGTTGTTATTACAATTGGGCTATCAATTAGAGGTTTGGCAAAAAATCCTGAGAACTTAAAAAAGACTCTTATCGGTCTTGGTGTTATGCTTGTTCTTTTAATAGTATCTTACATTATTGGTGACAGTGAACCTGTTTTAAACGCACAAGGCAAGGTATTACAGGGTGGTGAGTTAGGAGCCGCTTCAAATCAGTGGGTGGGTAGCTTAATTTGGTACAGTACAATTTTAGTCATTATTGGTGGTGCATTTTTTGTTGTTGACTTAGTAAAAGGACTTGTAAAATCTTAATCTATGGCAAGAAGAGAGACACCAGAAATTAATGCAGGCTCTATGGCAGATATTGCTTTCTTACTATTAATTTTCTTCTTAGTAACTACTACCATGAATGTTGATTCAGGGATTTCTAAGAAATTATCAGAGAAACCACCACCAGATTACAAACCACCTATTATTAAGGAGAAAAATATCTTTGAAGTTAATATTAACAGGAACAATGATCTATTTGTAGAGGGAGCTGATATGAATATTAAAGATCTTAAAGAAGCTGCTATCAAGTTTATTGATAATGGAGGAGGTCTTGGAAAACCAGCTGAAGACGGTACCCCTGGAACAGTTTGTGATTATTGTGAAGGTGAACGAAGTGAATCTTCCTCGGATCATCCAAACAAAGCGATTATATCTGTGCAAAGTGACAGAGGGACTGAGTATGGTACATATATTGAAGTTCAAAATGAATTGTTAAAGGCATATACTGTTTTAAGAAATAGACTTTGTCAGCAACGTTATGGAATTCTTTATACAGAATTAAATAAACTATACAAAGATAGTAGAGGTTCAGAAAAAGATGAATTGAAGGAAAAAGTTGAAGATATTAAGACTAGCTTCCCTCAAATTATTTCTGATGCTGAACCCACCTCTTAATACTAATTAAAATTAATAAAATGTCTAAGTTTAAAAAGAAGAAAAAGGGGATGCCAGCTGTTAATACTGCATCATTACCAGATATTGTTTTTATGTTATTATTTTTTTTCATGGTAACAACTACTATGAGAGAAACTTCTTTACAAATTGAAGCACCTAGATTACCAAGTGCCACAGAAATAAAGAAACTAGAACATAAGAGTTTAGTTAGTACCATATATATTGGTAAAGCAAAAGATGAAAAATATGGTACAGGGTATAATAGAATTCAATTAAATGATAAGATTGCAACACCCGAAGATGTACCTGCTTTTATTTTTAGAGCTAGAGAAGAAGTTTCTGAAGCTGAAGTTCCTTTTATGACTACCTCTATTAAAGCTGATAAAGAATCTAGTGTAGGCACAATTACAGATATAAGACTTAAATTAAGAGATGTAAATGCTTTAAAATTAAGTTACTCAACTCAAGCAGGAGCAGACAATTAAGAACTAAGTTTTTTTATATAGGATTAAGGAATACAATTAATTTTGTATTCCTTTTTTTATGAAATATTTTAAAATTGTATTTTTGGTTATGATATATAGCCTGTTTATTAAATACTATCATTGACTTTATGAAGAAGTTTTTTTTATTCATTTTTATTGGATATTCTGTTGTGATTTTTGCACAGAAAGATTCTCTATCCCTAGGTAATCGTTATGCAGAGGATCAATTATATCTAACGATTTCTTACAATCAATTATTTAATCAACCATCTTTGGTTAAGGGAAGTGGGTTTTCATACGGTTTGTCTAGTGGTTTTATAAAAGATTTTATCTTAAATAAGCAAGGAAGTTTATCAATCGCCTTAGGACTTGGATATAGCTATGATTCTTTTAATCATGGATTAAGCGTATCAGAAGTAAATAATGAGGTTACTTTCCAGGTAAATAACTCTCTTGTATCTAATAAGCTTTTAGTTCATAATTTAGAATTTCCTTTTGAAATTAGATTTAGAAATTCAGATGCAAAAACATATAAATTTTGGAGAATTTACCCTGGTTTTAAAGCAAGTTATAATTTTTCTAACAACTTTCAATTTACAGATGGACTAGACTCTTACTCTTACAAAAATGTTTCTAGATTTAACACATGGCAATATGGGATTACTTTATCTTTAGGCTATGACGTTTTTACTGCTCATGCATATTACGGTTTGAATCCAATTTTAAAAGATACTTCTATTGGAACAACAAATATTTCTTCAAAAATTATAAGAATTGGGGTTATTTTTTATTTATTATAGCATATAAAATAGTAAAAACTGACTAAAAACACCAAGGAAGAAGCCAACTAGAAGTTCTATTGGAATGTGTGCTTTTAAATACAATCTAGAGCTTGCCAATATGCCAGATAAAAGTATCATGATTGCAATTATAGGTAACAAGTATATTCCATTAATATTTCCTAAAATTATAAAAAACCCAATCATATTTCCCATCGAAACTAAATGTAAGCTAGACTTTAATTTAAAGCTAAAAAGGATATAGATAAAAATCAAACTTAGCGAAGTACCATAAAAAAGTATTCCTAGGGATCGCATTGTGGGGATTTGTATGATTATATTTCCTAAAAAATAAAAAAGAGCTATCATAAAAAGAATTGGAAAACGTCGTTCTCTTATAGTAGTAACTTCAAAACTCTGTATATGTTTAGTTTTTTTTAAATAAATAAGTAGTAATAAAGGAATAACATAAGTTAAAACAACAACAAGTCCTATTATAACGTACTTTAGTCTTTTTTCTAAACTTTGTGTTTCTAGCATAAAGTAAAAAAATACAGCTAGAGTTGGAAGTACAATAGGGTGTAAAATAGTTGATAAAAGTCTATGAAATTTCATTAGATTTCCTTTCTAAGACGAGCTACAGGAATTTCTAATTGCTCTCTATATTTTGCCACTGTTCGTCTAGCTATAGGATACCCCTCTTCTTTTAATAGTTTTGAAAGTTTTTCATCTGTATGTGGTATCCTTTTATTTTCTTTACTAATAACTGTTTCTAGTATTTTTTTTATTTCCCTAGTCGAAACATCTTCACCTTGATTATTTTTCATCGATTCAGAAAAGAACTCTTTAATCAATTTCGTTCCATAAGGAGTAGAAACATATTTGCTATTGGCAACTCTAGATACTGTAGAAACATCCATGTTTATTGTATCTGCTATATCTTTTAAAATCATAGGCTTTAACTTACGCTCATCACCAGTTAAAAAATACTTATACTGATAATTCATAATAGCATTCATCGTTACCAATAAAGTTTGTTGACGTTGCTTGATGGCATCAATAAACCATTTTGCAGCATCTAGCTTTTGTTTGATAAACATAACGGCATCTTTCTGGGATTTACTTTTTTCAGTAGATTCTTGATAGCCTTTAAGCATATTATTATATTCTCTAGAAATGTGTAATTCTGGTGCATTTCTTGAATTCAGAGTTAAATCTAATTCTCCATCTATAATTTTCATCGAAAAATCAGGAACAATTTGCTCTGCTATTTTGTTGTTTCCAGTATATGAACTACCTGGTTTTGGGTTTAATTTAGAAATTTCAACAATTATTTCTTTAAGTTCGTCTTCAACTATATCAAATTTTTCTAATAATTTATTGAAATGCTTCTTAACAAAGTGATCAAATGCGGTTTCTAAAATTTCGATAGCTAATAGCCTAGTTTTATTTTTACTTTTTGTTTTTAGTTGTATGATTAAACATTCTTTAAGATCTCTTGATCCAACACCAACAGGGTCAAATTTATGAACAACTTTTAGTAATATTTTTTCAATTTTTTCCTCTGTTGTAAAGATATTTTGAGTGAAAGCTAAATCATCCACTAAATCAATAAGGTCTCTTCTAATATATCCGCTATTGTCAATGCTACCTATCAAAAACTCAGCAATAGAACTCTCCTCATCATTCAGAATAAAAGTATTTAGCTGTTCTTTTAAAGACTGGTGGAAGGTTTTTCCAGCTGCATATGGAATATGCTTGTCTTCATCATCTGAAGAATAATTAGAAGCTTGAGTTTTGTAGTTCGGGATTTCATCATCACTTAAATAATCATCAATATTGATGTCATCAGTATCTATTTTTTCTGTTCCATCTTCTTCGAATAGAATCTCTGTGCCATCTTCGAAATTGTCAGATTCTTCTTTGCCGGTTTCTAATGCAGGATTTTCTTCAATCTCTTGCTTAAGTCGTTCCTCAAATGCTTGAGTTGGCATTTGAATCATTTTCATTAATTGAATCTGCTGAGGAGATAACTTTTGTAAAAGCTTAAAGTTTAGACTTTGTTTTAGCATCTTCTAAAGGTACAAAAAGAACTTAATTAAAACTCTGCATTTTGAGGAGTTCTTGGAAAAGGAATTACATCTCGAATATTACTCATACCAGTGGTAAATTGAACTAAACGTTCAAACCCTAGACCAAATCCTGAATGAACAGCTGTTCCAAATTTTCTTAAATCTAAATACCACCAAAGTTCTTTTTCATCTAAGCCCATTGTATTTATCTTATCTTGTAAAACCTCTAAACGTTCTTCTCTTTGGCTTCCACCAGCAATTTCTCCGATTGCAGGGAATAAAACATCCATAGCTCTTACTGTTTTTCCGTCTTCATTTAATCGCATATAAAATGCTTTTATATTCGCAGGATAATCAAATAAAATAACAGGACATTTAAAATGTTTTTCAACTAAATATCGTTCATGCTCAGATTGTAAATCGGTTCCCCATTCGTTAATTGGAAATTTGAATTTCTTTTTCTTGTTAGGTTTTGAATTCCTTAAAATATCTATTGCTTCTGTATAGCTTACACGTTTAAAGTTATTATCTACAACAAAATGTAATTTTTCAAGTAAACTCATATTACTTCTTTCTACTTGAGGTTTACTTTTTTCTTCTTGAATTAACCGCTGGTCTAGGAAAGCCAAATCATCTTTACAATTTTCAATCACATAACTTAGAACAGACTTAATAAAATCTTCCGATAAATCCATATTGCCATCTAAATCCATAAAAGCAACCTCAGGTTCTATCATCCAGAATTCCGCTAAGTGACGAGTTGTATTTGAGTTTTCAGCTCTAAAAGTTGGGCCAAATGTATACACCTTACCTAAGGCCATTGCAAACGTTTCTGCTTCTAGTTGGCCAGAAACAGTTAAGTTAGTTTCTTTACCAAAAAAATCTTGACTATAATCAATTTTACCTTTTTCGTTTATTGGTGCTTTGTTCTGTTCAAAAGTACTTACTTTAAACATTTCTCCTGCCCCTTCTGCATCTGAACCAGTAATAATAGGTGTATTAACGTAATTAAATCCATTTTCTTGAAAATATTTATGCACCCCAAACGATAAGGCAGAACGAACTCTCATTACCGCGCTAAATGTATTTGTTCTTACTCTTAAATGTGCATTTTCACGTAAGAATTCAAAACTATGTTTTTTCGGTTGAATAGGATATTCTTCTGGATTAGAGTCTCCTAAAATTTCTAAAGAAGAAACTTGTACTTCTAAAGATTGACCTCTCCCTTGACTTTCAACTAGTGTCCCAGTAATGCTAATTGCAGCTCCTGTTGTAATTCTTTTTAAGGTTTCTTCTTCCGTATTTTCAAAATTGACAACACATTGAATATTATGAATTGTAGATCCATCATTTAAAGCAATAAAACGATTGCTTCTAAATGTTCTTACCCATCCTTTTAAAGAAACTTCTTGCAGAAATAAATCTGACTGTAATAGCTCGGCTACATTACTTATTTTCATCATTCAAAAATTAATTATGATATTAGTTATATCAACTCAGCAAAGATACTTTTTTGAAGTAAAACGACCAATCAATATAAATGGATTCCCAATAGATTTTTATTCTTGTTCTTGAGGGATGATTTTTATTGCGGGTTCTTTAAAAATATTTTTATTTGCAATCTTATCTTCAAATGTTAGTAACAGAGAGGGTAATAAAAGTAAATTGGAAACCATAGCAAATAATAAAGTTATAGAAACCAATCCACCCAGGGCAATTGTACCTCCAAAACTAGATACTGTAAAGACTAAAAACCCAAAGAAAAGAACAATAGATGTATAAAACATACTAACACCAGTTTCTCTTAGAGCAGCATAAACAGACTTTCTAATCTTCCACTTATTTGCAATTAATTCTTGTCTATATTTTGCTAAAAAGTGAATGGTATCATCTACAGAAATCCCAAAAGCAATACTAAATACTAAGATAGTTGATGGTTTTATGGGAATTCCAAAGAAACCCATCAAACCTGCTGTAATAAGTAATGGCAGCATATTTGGAATGATAGAAATTAAGATCATTCTAAATGATCTAAACATCCATGCCATAAATAATGCAATTAATAATATTGCTAAGGTTAACGAAAAGACAAGATTACTTATTAAGTAATTTGTTCCTTTTAAAAAAACTAGTGCTTTCCCTGTAAAAGATATAATATAATTTTCTTTTGGAAACTCTTTAGCAACCACTTGCTCTAATCGTTCTTGAATAACATTCATTTTATCTGTTCCAATATCTTTCATAAAAGTTGTAATACGAGCATATTGACCAGTAGAATCAACAAAATTATTTAATAGATTGGAATTTCCATCAGAGTTTTTGGTATACGAAAAAATATAACTTTGCTCCTGAGATGTTGGCAATTGATAATATTTTGGATTTCCTTTATAGAAAGCCTGTTTAGAGTACTTAACTAAGTTTACAATTGAAATTGGTTTAGATAATTCAGAGAAAGATTCAATAGTTTCATTAATTTTATCCATTCTTTTTAATGTAGAGAGTTTCATGACACCATTTTCTTTTTTGGTATCTATTAGAATTTCTAAAGGCATAATTCCACCAAATTCATCTTCAAAAAACTTGATATCTTTATAAAAAGCTTTTGTTTTAGGCATGTCTTCTATCAAACTTCCAGACACACGAATTTGATACAATCCTATAATACCTAAAATAATAACAATAACTGTTGAAATATAAATCCCAATTCTCTGTTCACGCACCATCTTTTCCATCCAATTCACAACACTTTCCATCCACTTTCTCTCTAAGTGATTTAAATGTTTTTCTTTAGGAGGAGACATAAAACTATAAAGAATTGGAATGATTAAAAGTGCAAGAATAAAAATACTTAGAATGTTAATTGAGGCAAGAATTCCAAATTCTCTAAGTAATTCACTTTTTACAAAAACGAAGGTTGCAAAACCAGATGCTGTTGTAATATTAGTCATTAATGTAGCATTTCCTATTTTAGAAATTACTCGTTGTAATGCTTTTGCTTGTTGACCGTGTAACTTAATTTCTTGCTGATATTTATTAATTAAAAAAACAGCATTTGGGACTCCAATAACTATAATTAAAGGAGGGATTAACGCGGTTAAGACAGTAATTTCATATCCAAAAAGACCAATAAAACCAAAGGCCCAAGTAACTCCAATAGTAACAACAAGTAGAGTTATGAATGTAGCCCTATATGATCGAAAAAAGAAAAAAAAGATAATGCCTGTGATAAGAAGGGCTCCAAAGACAAACAATTGTATCTCATCAATAATATTTTGAGAATTTATTGTTCTTATATACGGCATACCTGATACACGAACATTTAAATTATTTTCTTTCTTAAATTTATCAATAAGCGGGATTAATTTATTGAAAACAAATGCTTTTCTAATTGAGGTATTTACAATTTCTTTATTGATATATATAGCAGTTTGTATAGTTCCTGTCTTTTTATTATATAAAAGGTTGTCATAAAAAGGAAGTTTTTCGAATAGTTCTTTTTTGACAGCATTAACCTTTTTTTGAGAAGAAAGTTTACCAGTATAGATAGATTCTAAAATAAATTTTCTGTTTTTAGTATCTTTTCTTAGTTTTTTTACATCTGCTATAGATAGAGAGAATTCAACTTCACTCAGTGAGTCAAATGATCTTGCAAGTGAATTCCAGGCATTAAATTTTTTTGGTGTAAAAATGCTTGAATCTTTTACTGCCAGTAGGATCAAATTCCCCTCTTCTCCAAAAATATCTAGAAATGTATTGTATTCAATATTTACCTCATGATTTTCAGGTAAAAGATTTGCCTCAGTATATGAAAACCTCATATATTTCATTTGAGAGACCAAAAAAACAGTGGCTGTAGCAATAAGAATAAGAATCAAGTATCTATTTTTTAAGATTATTCTTGATACTTTAGTCCAGAAATTCATTAATATTATTTGTTAAGTTACGTGCATTAGTTTTGTAGATTATATAAAAAAAAAGAGTGAAAAACACTCTTTAGAAAATAAATGATATTTGTTATTATACAGTCATTATTTCTTTTTCTTTTAAATTGAAAAGCTCATCGGTTTTTTTAACAAATGAATCAGTTAATTGCTGTATATCTGATTCTATATTTTTTTTCATATCATCAGAAATATCTAATTTTTTCATATCGTTATTTGCTTCTTTTCTTGCATTTCTTACACCAACTTTAGCATGCTCTGCTTCTGCTTTAGCTTGTTTAGCTAAGTCACGTCTTCTCTCTTCTGTTAACGGAGGTACATTGATAATAATATTCTCACCGTTATTCATAGGATTAAAACCAATGTTAGCTTTCATAATGGCTTTTTCAATTTCTGCTAACATCTGTTTTTCCCATGGTTGGATACTAATTGTTCTTGCATCTGGGGTATTTATATTTGCCACTTGTCCTAAAGGAGTTTGAGAACCATAATAATCTACCATAATATTTGAAAGCATTGAGGGTGACGCTTTTCCAGCTCTAATACTTCTTAATTCTTTACTTAAAAAATCGATAGCTCCTTGCATCTGTTCTTTAGCCGAATCTATAATGAATTCTATTTCTTCGTTCATAAGAAAAGTGTTTTTTAGTGATTAACAATTGTTCCAATTTGTTCTCCAGAAACTAACTTTAATAGATTCCCATTAGTATTCATATCAAAAACAATAATAGGGAGTTTGTTTTCTTCGCTTAAAGTAAACGCAGTCATGTCCATTACTTTCAATCCTTTTTCAATAACATCTTTAAAAGTTATTGTTTCAAATTTTATAGCATTCTTATCTTTCTCAGGATCTACATTGTATATTCCGTCTACACGAGTTCCTTTTAATATAGCATCAGCATTAATTTCAATCGCTCTTAAAACTGCAGCAGTATCAGTTGTAAAGTATGGATTTCCTGTTCCTGCACCAAAAATAACAACTCGACCTTTTTCTAAATGGCGAATAGCTTTTCTTTTAATGTAGGGTTCAGCCATTTCTTTTATTTGAATAGCTGTTTGTAATCTTGTATAAATTCCTTCATCCTCTAGGGCGCTTTGAAGTGCTAATCCATTAATACAAGTTGCTAACATCCCCATATGATCTCCTTGAACACGATCCATGCCATCACTAGCTCCTGCAACCCCTCTAAAGATATTTCCACCTCCGATAACTATAGCAAGTTCAATGCCTTTAGCTGTTACTTCTTTAATTTCTTTTGCATATTCTTTTAGACGCTTTGGGTCAATTCCATATTGTTTAGCTCCCATAAGTGCTTCACCACTTAATTTTAAAAGTACTCTCTTATATTGCATAATTTTTAAAGTTAAACAAAACTAAGCATTTTTTTCTTTTTTTAAATACTTGTTTACATGAAAAAACCTCGTTGATTTTCTGAATTTTTTCAGTGAACCAACGAGGTTATATAATAATAAGTCTCTCAAATACACTTTTTCAAATCAGTGTATATTAAGAATAAAATTACCCAAGAGTAACACGTTTAAATGCCGTTACACTTACATCTCCAATAGTATTTACGTAGTCAGAAACGGTTTGTTTACTGTCTTTAATGAAGGTTTGGTTTACGAGTGTGTTATCTTTAAAGAAACGTTTAATTTTTCCTTTAGCAATATTGTCTAGCATTGCTTCGGGTTTACCCTCTGCCCTTAATTGTTCTTTAGCAATTTCAATTTCTTTTTCAATGACAGAAGCATCAACTTCATTTTCATTTAAAGCAATTGGATTCATTGCAGCTACTTGCATAGCAACGTCTTTTGCAACAATTTCAGCTCCTTCTACTTTCGATGATAAACCTACAATTGTAGCAATTTTATTACCTGCGTGAATATAAGAACCCACAAAAGAAGCTTCTATTTTTTCAAAAGCATTAATTTCTAGTTTTTCGCCAATTACACCTGTCTGTTCAATTAGTTTTTCAGCAACGGTCATACCATTGAAATCAGCAGCTAAAAATTCTTCTTTAGATGAGCATTCTAATGCTAACTCTGCGAATTCATTTGCAAGGTTTACAAAATTGTCATTTTTCCCAACAAAATCTGTTTCACATCCTAAAACAATTGAAACACCAACAGTTTTGTTAACATTAACTTTAGCTATGGCTGCTCCTTCTGTAGACTCTCTGTCTGCTCTTTTAGCGGCTACCTTTTGACCTTTTTTACGTAAAATATCAATTGCTTCTTCAAAATTTCCTTCTGCTTCAACTAATGCTTTTTTGCAGTCCATCATTCCTGCGCCAGTTGATTTTCTTAATTTATTTACTTCTGCAGCGGTTACTTTAACCATTCTTTTAGTCTTTAAAAAGTTTACAATTTATTTTTTTCAAGAGTTGTATCAGTTGGAGTGTCTGCCTCAGGTGCATTTTCTTTCACAACTTCTTCTTTCACAACTTTTTCTTTAGCTGTTTTTGGGGTTTCTTCTTTCACAACTTCTTCTTTAGCTGTTTTTGGAGCTTCTTCTTTCACAACTTCTTCTTTAGCTGTTTTTGGAGCTATTTTTGATTTTTCTTTTTCAGCTTTTCTTTCAGCTAGCCCTTCTGCAATTCCTTCAGTAATGAATGATAGAACTTTATCAATTGATTTTGAAGCGTCATCATTAGATGGAATTACATAATCTACTGGTCTAGGATCAGAATTAGTATCTACCATTGCAAAAATTGGGATGTTTAATTTTTGTGCTTCTGCGATTGCAATATGCTCTTTTTTAACATCAACAACAAAAATTGCTCCTGGTAAACGAGTCATGTCTACAATAGAACCTAAATTCTTGTCTAGCTTTTCTCTTTGACGATTGATTTGTAATTTTTCTCTTTTAGATAAAGCGTCAAAAGAACCATCTTGCTTCATCCTATCAATAGAGGTCATTTTTTTGACTGCTTTTCTAATTGTAATAAAGTTGGTCAACATCCCTCCAGGCCATCTTTCAGTGATGAAAGGCATATTTACAGCTCCTGCCTTTTCAGAAACAATATCTTTTGCTTGCTTTTTTGTAGCAACAAATAAAATTTTTCTTCCTGAGTTAGCAATTTTTTGTAAAGCAAGGGAAGCTTCATCTATTTTAGCTGCTGTTTTGTATAAATCTATAATATGAACTCCGTTACGTTCTGTATATATGTAAGGAGCCATGTTCGGATTCCATTTTCTAGTTAAGTGACCAAAATGAACTCCATTTTCTAATAATTCGTTGATGTTTGCTTTTGCCATTTTTTAAATGTGTTTACTTTCTGTTTTTAAATCAATATATAAGTAGTCTTTTGTGAGTCCTATATATTTAGATACTAAACTGTTATTAATTATTGATAACAGTAATCTAAACCAATTATTAACGTTTAGAGAACTGGAATTTCTTACGTGCTTTTTTCTGACCAAATTTCTTACGCTCAACCATTCTTGGGTCACGTGTTAATAACCCCTCTGGTTTAAGAACAAGTCTATACTCTTCATTTATAGATACTAAAGCTCTAGTAATTGCCAAACGAATTGCTTCTGCCTGTCCAGTTACTCCACCTCCGTAAACATTTACTTTAATGTCATAAGAAGTTAAGTTATCTGTTAACATTAGGGCTTGTTCTACTTTATATTGTAAAGTAGCAGTAGTAAAATAGTCTTTAAAATCTTTTTTATTTACTGTAATATTTCCTTTTCCTTTTGAAAGGTAAATACGAGCTACGGCAGTTTTTCTTCTACCTATTTTGTGAACTATATCCA
>TARA_B110000008_G_scaffold68636_1_pt1 | contig 43307 bp, 44 predicted proteins | sample TARA_B110000008 | Tara Oceans TARA_B110000008 (sample SAMEA4396496) | marine metagenome | biome: Westerlies Biome; feature: [DCM] deep chlorophyll maximum layer (ENVO:01000326); material: water (ENVO:00002006), including particulate matter (ENVO:01000060) such as... | depth 40 m
AGAAGTAAATGCTACAAGCGAATAAGCTTGATTAGCAGATTTTGGTAACTGCCCAATACGTGTTAAAAATTTTTGAATTGGGCTGGTATGGGCTAACGCATGAGCTCCAATCATAATGATTGTTATTTGTGCTGTAAATTTAAGCAACATGGGCAGGCCATCACCCCAGGCCATAAGTGTTGAACTAAAAGTAGAATCTGTTAGAAATAATGCTGATAAAAATGTTATCAGTGAAAGCACAATTACAAATATAAATGCGTCAGGATAATAACGTTCAACAAATGACACAAATGGTCTTGCTAATGCTTGAAATATTTTCATAGTATTTTATCCATTAAAAAAACTCATGCCGATATTTTTCATATACAGCATGAGTCTCTAAAAGAAATTATTTAATTAATCTTATAAGTAATTAGTTTACCTTCAAGCATCATTGGTATGATGATCATGTTTTTGTCATGAATAATTTCATGATCTGCAACGCCTTGAGATAGTTTAAGTACTTCTTTGAAGCGTCCATTACGTTGAATATGAAGTAATTTACCTCCGACCCAATCTGCAACATAGTAAGCGTTATTTCCGTCTGATTCAACACCATCTAAATTACCAACAGCTTTTCCATTTCCAAGAGACTTTATTTTTTTTGTTTTTAATGAAATGGTTTTAAGATGTCCTACTTCTGCTGCTGCCCATCCATCAGTTGGATGCCCCCAACTACCAACTATCAATTGACCTTTTTCATAGTGTAAACCATTAGGTGCTTGAAGTTTAGGGCTATAGAGCCACTTTGTTAATTGGCCAAAAGTATTCAACCTGTAAATAGTATCTGTGAAGGTGTCAGAAACATAAACATTGCCTTTGGTATCCACAGCCACATCATTTAGTAAAGCAGCTCCAATGGCATCATACTTCTTAATAATTGTACCTTTTTTTATATCTATTTCTATTAGTTGATCAACATCACCCACATAAAGCTTACCTTTTGAAATAGCTAATCCTTTTGGTGCATTCAAACCTTTAATCCATTTTAGCTTTAAAATTTTTCCATTTAAATCTACTTTTGAAATAAATCCATTTTTATCTTTTTTAAATGGATCATCTTGCATATTAGAAACATATAAAATGTCATTTTTTTTATCATAGACAACGGACTCTGGTAATTTAAAGTCTGCTTTTGTTTCCCATAATTTATTTAATATAGGCTTTGCATTTAGAGATGCTGATAGTGCGATTATAAAAAAACTAAAAATAATTTTTTTTACTAATGATGTACTCAAAACTTTTTCTCCTTAAAAATATTACATTAAAATATAAATCTAAACCTACTTACTTCATTGATGGCATAGAGAATTCTTTTCCCTCTCTAATACCTGCAGAAGGCCATCTTTGGGTAATTGTTTTGCGACGGGTGTAAAATCTTGCCCCATCTGGTCCATAAGCAAAAAGATCACCAAATAATGAACGTTTCCAACCACCGAAGCTTTGGTAAGCAACTGGGACAGGAACAGGAATGTTAATTCCAACCATACCTACCTTAATATTGTCAGAAAAATATCTTGCGGCTTCACCATCACGTGTAAAAATACAAGTTCCATTTCCATATTCGTGATTGTCAATAATATCCATGGCTTCTTGCATAGTTTTTACACGAACTATTTGAAGAACAGGACCAAAAATTTCTTTCTTATAGGAAAGCATGTCGGTACTAACATTGTCAATTAAAGTACCTCCTAGAAAAAACCCACCTTCACAGCCGTCTACAACAATATTCCTACCATCTACAACAATAGATGCACCTTGTTCTTCAGCACTATCTATAAAGGATAAAACCCTATCTCGATGTTCTTTAGTAATAAGTGGCCCAAAGTCGTTATTAGAATCATTATATTCCCCTACTTTTAAACTTTTCATAGATTTCTGTAATTTAGATACTAATAAATTACCTACCTCTTCTCCTATTGCAACTGCAACTGATAGTGACATGCAACGTTCACCGCTTGATCCAAATGCAGCTCCCATTAATTGGTTAACCGCATTATCAAGGTCAGCGTCCGGCATAATAATGGCATGGTTTTTTGCACCACCTAGTGCTTGACATCTCTTGCCAGTTGCAGTTGCTTTAGTATATATATGTTCCGCAACAGAAGTAGATCCAACAAAACTTATTGCTTGAATACGTTGATCGTCTATAAGCATATCTACGACATTTTTATTACCATTTACAATATTTAAAATTCCATTTGGCAAACCTGCCTCATGAAGCAGTTGCGCAATAAAAATTGTAGAACTAGGGTCTTTCTCAGAAGGTTTGAGTATAAAACAATTTCCACAGACAATAGCAAGTGGATACATCCAAAGCGGAATCATGGCTGGAAAATTAAATGGTGTAATACCTGCAACTACTCCAAGGGGATGTAATTCACTCCAACAATCTATTGATGATCCAACATTTTTACTATGCTCACCCTTTAAAAATTCAGGTGCAGAACAAGCGTACTCTACATTTTCAATTCCTCTTTGGAGCTCACCCATTGCATCGTGGGAGATTTTACCGTGCTCCTCTCCGATAAGTTGGCAAATTTTATTAGAATTTTTCTCAAGTAGCTCTTTAAAGCGATACATAATTCTTGCTCGCTTAATAATGGGTGTATCTTTCCACATAGGGAATGCCTTTTCAGCACTTATAATCGCTTTTTCAACAGTTTCTTTAGTTGCTAGATTTAGGCTTCTACTTATTGAGCCTTTTGCTGGATTATAGATATCTAAACTTGACCCGCTAGAATGTTTAATTACACCGTTTATTAAATGCCCGACTGATTTTACTTCCTTTATAGCGCTAGCCATCTTCTACCTCTTAATATTTTATATATGAATATATTATTCTTTTTATTTATGCAGTACAATACCAATATATTAATTTTCATAATGCAATTATGCATTTTAAAATTTAAATTTAAAAGGAAAAAAAATGCTTGATTGGAATGATCTACGGTCTTTTCTAGAGCTTGCTCGACGAGGTAAATTAACTATGGCGGGTAAAAGGTTGAATGTAGAGCCAACAACAGTTGGCCGTCACATTAACCGATTAGAGACAGAGCTTGAGGTACATTTATTTGACCGTTCACCAAAAGGTTACTCCTTAAATGATGAAGGTTATAAGCTACTTCCATATGCAGAAAATATAGAAACTAAAATTAATTCGATTTATCAATCCATTTCAGGAACAGATACTGTCTTAACTGGAACCGTAAGAATGGCTGTACCAGAGGGATTAGGAATAGGAGTTATTTCGAAATATATTAAGGATTTTAAAGAGCAACATCCAGCTATTGAGCTAGAATTAGTTGCAGATACTAGATCTAGAAGCTTATCTAAGCGGGAGGCTGATATTGCTATTACATTAGCTAGGCCTTCAACAGGAAGATTAATCGCTTGGAAATTAGGAGAATATAGGCTTGCTTTATATGCTAGCCAAGAATACTTGAATAATAATAGTAAAATTAAATCTGTAAAAGATTTAACGCAACACTCATTTATCAGCTATATTGATGATCTTATTGAATTCCCTCAATTAAAGTATATGCAAGATTTACTTCATGAAGTAAATATTGTATTCAGAAGTAGTTCCTTACAAGCCCAATACCAGGCGGTTATTGATGGTATTGGGCTTGCTTTGTTGCACGGTTTTGTAGCAGCAGATGACAAAAAATTACAAGTAATTTTATCAAAAAAAATATTTGCTACTCGAGAGTATTGGATGGTTGTTCATGAAGATTTATATAAATTAGCTCGTGTTCAAGCAGTTAGTAGATTTTTTACTGATGTAATTAAAAAAGAACAAGATCGACTGATGAGAATTGCCTAAAACTATTAAAATAAAAAAACAAACATGCTTATTATAAAATATTAAAAATGAAAACTTTGTTACTTAGTATTATTTTACTTTTTACTGCAAATAATCTTGTTGGTGAAAATATAAACAATAAAAACAAGGTAGCAGTTTTATATAGCGATGAATTTTTATTACACGATACAGGCTTAGGCCATCCAGAAAATCCAGAAAGATTATCTAAAGTAGTAAATGGGATTAAAAATAATAAATCTCTAACCTCTTTTCTATTATGGCCTAAGATTAAAAAATCTAGTATTGAAGAAATACAGCTTGTACATACTCAGAAATATGTAGACCTAGTAGCTCGTGAAATTTCAATGATAAAATCAAATGATACATCTTTCTTATCTACTGGTGATACAGCAATTTCAAAACATTCTAATGAAGTTGCAAAATTAGCAGTTGGTGCAGGTATAACTGGAGCAGATGAAATAATGAAAGGTAATGTTTCCTCAGCCTTTGCAATAGTAAGGCCACCAGGGCATCATGCATCAGCTTCAAGAGGAATGGGTTTTTGTATCTACAATAATATAGCTATTGTTGCTCGTTATTTGCAAGAACAGCATGGTTTTAAAAGAATATTAATTGTAGATTTTGATGTGCATCATGGTAATGGAACACAAGATATCTTCTATGATGATGATTCTGTTTTTTACTTTAGTGTTCATCAACATCCTCTATACCCCAAGACTGGTAGACCAAATGAAACTGGAATTGGTAAAGGTAAGGGTTTTACCTTAAATGTAGATGTCCCTGAAGGTTCTGGAGATAAAATATTTTTAGATGCTTTTAGAAATCAACTCAATCCAGCTATGGATAAGTATAAACCTGAATTTATTCTTATATCTGCAGGATTTGATGCTCATAAAGGTGACTTATTGGGACAATTAAATTATACATCGAATGGTTTTAGACAGGTTGCTTTAGAACTAAAAGGTATTGCTGAGAAATATGCTGCTGGAAGAACTTTATATATGTTGGAAGGTGGATATGTTGCTGATAATATCTCGCAATCTGTAAATGAAATACTTGGTGTTTTGATAAAATAAATAAATAATCAATCGAAATTTTTTTTTGGTACTCAAGGTATAATGTTTTTCGGTAAATCAATTTTGGGGGATTAGCTCAGTTGGTAGAGCAGTTGACTCTTAATCAATTTGTCGCGAGTTCGAACCTCGCATCCCCTACCAACTTATTTTGGCACCTTTTCTTTTTTTGGCTTTCCTTTCGACTCTTTTTTCTTATCACGATTACCCATAAAAATAATTTTCTCCTAATTTAATTCAATATCACAACTTATAATTTACTATCTTAACGATGGTATTCCTGATGTTCTTTAGTTAAATCGCCCTCTTCTATTGTAAATTCCATTCCAGACATTGATCCAACGTAAACACCATTTCTATATTGAAGATATATTTTAACTGTATTTAATGATACTTCCATATGACTTTTGGGTTTAATATCTAAAATATAGCCCGTCACAGATTTTCCATTATCTGTGCACGTAATTTTTATTTCGTCCAAATTATTCATTAAATAGTTTGTATCTCAACTAAACAATCATGAGAAGTTTGTGCATTACCCATATCACCAAGAGCGCTAGAACTAACTGAATTTACAGTGCCGTTATTAAGCTGCCTCCAGTAACCAAGAGTAGCAACGACAACGCCTTTATTAACATCAGAAGTTATCTTAGCTAATGCGTCAAATGAACCCCTATCATTAAAAACCTTTACCATTTCACCCTCTTGAATACCTCTATCCATAGCATCGGCTTGATTTATAAGGATAAATTGCTCTCCCTGGCCCTTAAGCTTATTATCAATATTTGCGTAGCATGAATTTATAAAACCATGACTTTTAGGCGCTAAAATATTTAATGGAAATTTTTTAAATAATTCTGGGTTAGCTAATGCTGTCTCTTTTGATGAAATATAATCTGGAAGCTCAGGAATATCCTGACCAGGCTGAAAGTCTTCATACATTTGTCTAAATGGCCCAGCTACAAAATTTTTAGCTCCAATTAACCTAAATTCACATTTGCCTGATGGAGTTGGAAAATTACCTTCTTTATGTGGGGCACGATCATCTTTTGTACCCACATTCAAGCGAGCATAACCATTTTTTTTCATATAATTTAAATCAATTCCTTCACAAGCTGGTGAATCCCAATCAATGTAATTCTCCAAACATTCGCTATCGTTCCATTTAAAATTATCTTCTTCGAATCCAAAACGTTTAGCCAATCTTCTAAAAATTTCATTATTTGGAATAGCTTCACCCGGTGATTCGACACACTTAGTATTGTACGTAAGATATAAATGTCCCCATGAAAGTATCATATCTTCCTGTTCGGCTCCCATAGAAGCTGGCAAAATAATATCAGCATAGGCTGCTGTATCAGATATAAAATGTTCCGCCGATACTAAAAATAAATCATTCCTTTGAAGTCCTTTAAGGATCTTGTCAGTTTCGGTTGATTGTGTAACTGGATTAGTATTCCAACACATCATAGACTTAATTGGTACTTTGAGTTTTTGTTCACCAATTAAAACTTTACCCAATTGAAGATTATTTACCACTTGAGTCCCTTTAGGTATCAAATCAGGCCTACAAATTACATCGAATTTATAAGGATGCTCCCATACTGGGAATTGAAGAATCCCTCCTCCCACATGGCGCCATGCCCCAGTTAATGCTGGAAGTGATGTGACTGCTCTAATTGTTTGACTTCCACCCCAACTTTTTTCTAACGCTACACCAATTCTAATTGCTGACGGTTGATGGTTAGCATATTCTCTTGCGAATTTTCGAATATCCTCTGCTGTTATTCCTGTAATTTCTGATGCCCATTCAGGAGTTCTTTCTTTAGCCTTTTCAGCTAATTCTGGAAAACCTATTGTATATTTATCAATATAATCTTGATCTACTAAATCTTCATCAATAATTACATTCATCATTGCCATTGCAAGAGCTCCATCTGTGCCTGGTTTTGGAGTAATATGCCAATCAGCTTCTTTAGCTGTTTTAGAAGCATAGGAGTCGATTACAACAACTTTAGCACCTTTCTTTTGTGCTTCTTTAATGATATGCCAGTGATGAAGGTTTGTACTTACTGAATTACATGCCCATACGATAATATATTTAGAATGAATGAAGCTTTCCGGATCTACTCCTGCTGTTGGGCCAACAGTAAGTAACCATGCTGTAGCTGAACCCTCACCACAGAAAGTTCTCTCAGTCACTGTTGCACCTAGTCTTGCAAAAAAGGCATCGCCACCATTTAGCCCATGAACTAATCCTTGATTACCTAAATAGCTATTAGGCATAATAGCTTGTGGCCCATACTCGTCAATTATTGATTTCCATTTGGTTGTTATTTCATCTAAGGCCTCATCCCAAGTAATTCTTTCGAACTGCATACTTCCTTTTGGTCCAATTCTTCTTTGGGGATATAGAACTCTATCAGGATGGTAATGGCGTTTTTCGTAATCTTTAAGCTTTACACAAAGACCACCTCTAGTCATTGGGTGATCTTGATTTCCTTTAACACTTTTTAGTTTGCCATCTTGAACTTCATAAACCATTGAACATGTGTCTGGACAATCATGAGGGCAACCTCCGTGAAATTTTTTAATACCATTTGAAGAAAAATCATCCATTACCTTAACTCCTATTTAAAGTAAACAATTTAGAGATTAATCTTAATAAATAAAAATTACAAGTAAGAGTAAATAAAAAATAAGAATAAAATAAGAAGAAATAAGGGTTGACAGTAAAAAGTTCGTGAGTCATTGTAGAGAAATACTTTTTTTGTAGCTTAGATGTGAGTGCAATTTAAGTAATGTAAAAATCATTTAATTTTGTCGGTTAAGTGCTAATTAATTAAATTTAATCGATGATTAAAATATTAATTTAACTTCAACAGGAGGAAGTAGAATGAAAAATGCATTAGGAGTAAGTTTAGGTATTTGTGCTTTAGTGTGGACCTACATAGCACTTTTTGTATTAGGTGATTATGTTCAAGTATGGGGTGGTTTTATTGCTTGGGGTGCTTACTTTACAATAACTAAAGACGCTTTACCACAAACTATGATCGCGACAATTTATGGTTCAATATTGGCTGCTGTCGCAGTTATTCTTCATGGTTACCTTGGAGTGGTTGGAGATCTTGCATGGCCTGTAGCTGTAGGTATTACAGTATGGGGCTTAACTGCACTTCCAAAATGTCCAAATATTCCTGCTAACGTATTTGGTTATGCAGCAACGTTCGGATTTATGCTTCTAGCAAGTAATATGGAAGTTATGGCAACTGATTTCTCAAACCCTGTAATTATGATGTCTGTTTCATTTATTCTTGGCTCAATCGCTGGACTAGCTTCGCAAAAAGTAGCTGGTATGATGGGATAGAAAAGTTACAAATAATTAAAGAAGATTTTTTAAAAAACCACTCTTTCAAGGGTGGTTTTTTTTATTGATTAAAAAATCCTATATTTTCAACACGGTCGTTAATAAGAGTTAATTCAACTTTAAGATAAGTTTTTTTAGGGGAGTATTCAACAATATTTTTGAAGTACCACATTTCAATTTTACTTTTTTTATTTGGATTTCTCTTATCAACTGTTGGTCGACCTATGACAGAGCTTGCACCTTTTGGCTTAATAGCTATTTCTTTACTATCAGGTTTACCTAAATATTTGAGAACTCTAGATTTTGGTTTGCCGCTAAAAAGAGATATAAATTCATCTTCTGTAAATATTCTTTTCTGTTTTTCATGCTGGTCTGCATTTATATTTAACGATAAAGCTAATAGCATTATTAGAGTAAAAATAGATTTTAACTTATATTTCATATCAAATCCTTATCTTCAATTAATTTGTAATTTTAAACCATCGTAACCGACATAAATACCCTCTGGCAAAATATTTTTTAATGACTCATATTCTAATGTGTGCATCATATGAATCAAATATGTTTCTTTTGCATTAATCTTTTTCGCAATTTCAATACTTTCTGAAAATGAGAGATGAGTAAAATGGGGTTCCATTCTTAAACAATCAAGCAGTAGAACATCAATACCCCCTAAAAGTTTCATTGATTTCTCAGATACTTCAGAGGCATCAGTTATATAGCCAAGATTTCCTACGCGATAGCCATTAATATTAGCCCTACCATGCCTAATCGGTATAGGAACAATTTTTTCATTAAAAATTTCAAACGGCTTAGTAATCACAATTGGTTTAAGGACTGGTATTTCCCAAAAATTTTTTGGCTCAATCATTGCATACTTAAATTTATTAGTTAGTTGGTCAATAACATCTTGATTTCCATAAAGAGGTATTTGGATTTTATTAATTTGACAAAATGCCCTCAAATCATCAATACCATGACAATGATCAGCGTGTGCATGAGTAAAAAGAACTGCATCAACCTTTGTGATTGATTCTCTTAAAGATTGTTGCCTTAAATCTGGACTAGTATCAATAAGTATATTTTTACCATTTTTAAGTGTTATTAAGCTTGAGCATCTAGTTCTTGTATTTTTAGGATTGATTGATAAACAAGTTTTACATTTGCAGCCAACAACAGGAGTTCCTGCACTTGAACCTGAACCAAGAATGGTTAGAGTATTTTGCATTTAGTAAAAAGTTTAAAAAAATTATTAGTGGTAATTTCAGCAACTTTGTCAACGGATATACCTTTTAGTTCTGCAATCTTTTCTGCAACATATCTTACATTTGATGGTTCGTTTAGCTTCCCTCTATTTGGAACAGGAGATAAATACGGCGAATCAGTTTCAATTAGTATATTTTCTAAAGGTATTTTTTTAACAGTTTCTCTTAAGGTTTCAGCATTTTTAAAAGTAATAATTCCTGAGAAAGAAATATAAAATCCAAGGTCAATTGCATTTTTAGCCATTTCGTATGATTCAGTAAAGCAATGCATAACACCAGTTACAGAATTAGCACCCTCTTCCCTCATAATACTTATTGTGTCTTCTGGGGCATTTCTTGTGTGAATTATAAGTGGAAGCTCTGACTTTATAGCTGCTTTTATATGAGTTCTAAATCTATCCCTTTGCCAACTTAAATCCCCTTTAAGCCTAAAATAATCCAAGCCAGTTTCACCTATAGCTACAACTTTTTTATCCTTAGAATATTTAAATAGGGTATCAATATCTGGTTCTTTTATATCCTCATAATCAGGATGTACTCCAACAGAAGCATAAATATTAGAATATTTTCTGGTTAGATCTAAGATTTCATCAATTTTATCAAGCGTTACACTTACACATAAAGCATGTGAAATTTTATTACTTTCCATATTATTAAGAACCACATCAATTTTTTGATTAAGCTCTGGGAAATTTATATGGCAATGAGAGTCAATATACATAATTAATTTGAAAAAATTTTTTTATATTCAATCATAACTGAATCAAGATTAATCTCTTTATTAATTGCTATTTGAGGATATGATTTTATAGTATTTAAAGTTTTTTGATAGGTCAATAATTTACTTAAATCTGCTCTTAATGCTAACTTACTAATTACTTCTATGTCTTTTGGAAAGAAACTATATCCTTGAGTTAATTTGCTTAATAAGAGCTCATAAGTCCATTTCTGTAATATATTAATAATCCAAGCTAGACCATTATTAAGCCATGCACTATTTACTTTCATTAGATCTATTTCTTGTCCCTTTTTAAGCTCAACTAAAATAATATTAATACTTGTAAGCATTTCTTTATCATTAATAAGCTCTAAAGGTAAATTATTATATAACGATAAGTTGTCGATAAATTCAGCATTATCTGTTTGCTTCAGAAACTCTATTGCATCATCTTTACTTGGTTTGGAGAATGATACCAGCCTACAACGGCTTATAATTGTTGGGAGTAAATTGTTTAGTTTATTTACAGTAAAAATAATTAAAGAATTATCAGGTGGTTCTTCAACAATTTTCAATAAGGCATTTGAAGCTTGAATATTTAATCTATCTGCGCCATAAATTGATACGATTTTTTTTCCATTAGCTTGGTGAGATGAAGTTTGTAAAAAATCTTTAGCTCCTCTTATATCATCAACTTTTAGAATATCAGTTTTTAAATTTTTTTCCTCTGAGTTATTAATTACCCTAATTAAGTCAGGGTGATTTGTTTTACTCCATAAACAGTCTTGACATTTACCACATGCAAAATATTCTTTATTTGTCTTAGAACATAAGACTGATTTAATTAACTCATCAGCAAATTTATTAATTTCTAAGGTTTGGGCACCATGCAATATATAGGCATGTGGCATTTTTAATTTATTTGAAAATACTTCAACCCAAGAACTCCTCTGCCAAGGATAAATACTCATGAAAAAAGCTTGTCTAACACTAGATAAATTTCTTTTTCGATGATATTTATATTTTGATTGCTATCTATTATTTTAAATCTAGAAGGTTCTTTTTTTGCTAAGTCTAAATATGAATTCCTTATTCTTTTATGAAAATCTGATGATTCTTTTTCAAATTTATCAAGATTTCCATTTGATTTTAGTCTAGTTAAACTTACATCAATTGGTAAATCAAAAAGTAAAGTTAAATCTGGTTTTAGATTAACATGAACCCAATTCTTAAGTACGGTAATTTTTTTTGAATCAACATACTTGCCTCCACTTTGATAGGCATATGTAGCATCAGTAAATCTATCGCTAATCACATTTATTCCAGACTGAAGATTTGGTGTTATAACTTGCTGAACGTGTTCATTCCTAGCAGCAAACATCAACAGTGTTTCAGTTTCTGGGGTTATTTCATCATGCAGTAAAATTTCTCTTAATTTTTCACCAAGCAAAGTTCCACCTGGCTCTCTTGTAAAGAAGGAATTATGATTCTTGTCTGTAAGATATTTCTTTATAAATTTGATACATGTACTTTTTCCAGCGCCATCAACGCCCTCAAGCGTTATAAATTTAGGATTTAGTTTCATCTTTGATATTTTTTTACTGCTTTATTATGTTCCCTTAGTGTAGCTGAAAAATGGTGTCTTCTGCCACCTTTAGCAACAAAATAAAGAGCATTGGTTACCGCAGGATTAAGAGCTGCTTCTATTGAATTTAAGCTTGGGAGTGAAATTGGAGATGGTGGAAGTCCTTTTCTAGTGTAAGTATTGTAAGGGGTATCTTTTTTTAAATCTTTTCTTGTAAGATTTCCATTAAATCTATTACCCATTCCATAAATTACTGTTGGATCACTTTGCAGTGGCATACCTATATTCATTCGATTAACAAAAACACCAGCGATAACTGGAGCCTCTTCAATTACACCTACTTCTTTTTCTATTATTGATGCAATTATTAATGCTTCATACATATTTCTATAAGGTAATTCATCTGAACGATTATCCCATGCATGCTGAAGTTTTCGATTCAAAACACTATGTGAATTTTGAAGTATTTCTATATCGGAGGTGTTTTTATAAAAATAATAGCTATCTGGAAAAAATAAACCTTCTAAATGTTTTTTATCAGAAGAGATAGCTTTCAAAATTGTTTCTTTATTATATGATTTTAATGTTTGCTTTATGTACTTATTTTTTTTTATTTTATTAATCATCTCTAAAGAAGTAAGGCCCTCAGCAAAATAAATAGAATATAAAGACTCTTTTCCATTAGCCAACATATCAAGAAGGTCTAAGGCTGTTGCGTTAGATTTAAGTTTATAATGACCTTTTTTTAACTCTTCTCTTTTATCAAAAACAAAAGTAAGTAATTTAAATCTAAAAGATTCTTTTAAAATCTTAATCTCAACAAGTTGTTCCGTAATTTCATCTATATTACTTCCTTCAGAAATTTCAAAACTTGCATTTTCTTCAGTTATATTCAGGGGAAGAAGTAAATAACTTATTATCCAAAAAATAAAAAAACAAAAGATAATTAAAATTTTTCTATTTTTAATATTATTTAATATTTTTGATAATATTAAATTCATTTAACGTCCAATGGAATAATAAAATCCTTTATCAATGAGGTGAATAAATCATCATGCCATTTTTTTTCTTCAATTTGATTTACATATAAGGCACCAAAAACTGAATTGGTAATTATAACTTCATCTGCTTTTTTTAATTTGTCTAATGTAATATTTTGATTCTTAAATCTAAATCCAATAGATTTAATATTTTTAATAATTATTTCTTTACAGACACCTGATACACCTGCATGATCTTGATTAGGACTTACTAAAACTTTGCCGTACCTTGCAAAAATATTACCGCTTACACATTCATTAACATACCCATTTTTATCAAGCATAATACCATCAAAAACTGAAGCACTTAATTCGGTTTTAGCAAGAATATTATCTATTCTATTTAGATGTTTTACACCACCATAAATATCATTATGAGATGTTCTTGTTTTGCAAACACTGATCCTTACCCCATCTGTATGAAACGTACTTTTAATTTTTTTATAATTCGACTTTAATATAATACGAGTGCTTTTTATATTTTTATTAAATTGATAACCATGATTTGATATTCCACGAGTAATAATAACTTTACCAATATAGGTTTTATGGTCAGCAAATAATTTTTTAATGTCACAAAATAATTCTTTTTTTGTTGGGACTTTAATCTTAAGGATATTTGCATCTACTTTTAGTTTTTTATAGTGCATATCCCAATTTATTGGGCATCCACTCTTAACTAAAAAAGTTCTAAATACACCATCCCCAAAAGATAATCCCCTGTCAAATGGATTAATTTTTTTGGAAGGGCTGCCATTAATTAAAAAGTTATTTTTCAATTTAACTATTACTATTTTAAATTCTTTTAAAAATTAAACTACCGTTTGTTCCACCAAACCCAAAATTATTCTTTAATGCAGCATTTATATTAATTTCTTTAGCCTCATTTGCAGAAAAATCTAAATCACATTCGGTATCTTGATTGAAAATATTCATTGTTGGTGGTGAGATTTGATGATGAACAGCCAATACTGTGAAAACTGATTCTATCCCTCCCGCACCACCTAATAAATGTCCTGTCATAGACTTTGTAGAATTAACAACTAAATCATAAGCATGTTTGTTAAAAGTCTCCTTAATAGCATTAACTTCGTTTAAATCACCAAGCTGAGTCGAAGTACCATGTGCATTAATATATCCAACTTCATTTAAATTAATACCTGCATTTTTAATTGCATTAAGCATAGATCTTTTAGGGCCGTCTATACTAGGAGCAGTAATATGATAAGCATCAGCACTCATGCCATAACCACTTAGTTCACAATAAATTTTTGCTCCACGTTTCATAGCATGCTCATACTCTTCGATTACCATTACTCCAGCACCTTCTCCAATAACAAAACCATCCCTGTCTTTATCCCAGGGTCTGGAAGCTGTTTTTGGGTCATCATTACGTTGTGATAATGCCTTGGCTGCTGAGAAACCTGCTACAGTTAATTCTGTAATTGCTGCTTCTGAACCACCTGCAATCATTACATCCGCATCTCCATATTCAATCATTCTACTGGCATCCCCTATCGAATGAGTACCTGTAGTACAAGCTGTTACAATTGAAATATTTGGACCTTTAATTCCATACATTATAGATAAATTGCCTGATATCATATTTATAATTGTTCCTGGAACGAAGAAAGGGGAAACTTTTCTAGGGCCACCCTGATTAAAATTATCACAAGTAGTTTCTATAAGATTGATGCCTCCGATACCGGAACCGATTGAAATACCAATTCTCTCAGAGTTTTCTTCAGTTACCTCAAGACCAGAGTCTTTAATTGCTTCAATACCTGCAACCAAACCAAATTGCATAAAAGTATCCATTCTTTTTGAATCTTTTGCATTCAAGTACATATCAGGATTAAAGTTTTTAACTTCACCTGCAACTTGAGATTTAAAGCTTGATATATCGAACTTACTGATGTTGGTTATTCCCGAAACACCATTAACGATATTCTCCCACGATTCTGCAACACCTATACCAACAGGTGTTATCAAACCAAGTCCTGTAACTACAACCCTTCTTTTCGTCATGGATTTATCTAATCAGTTTTGATTAGATTAGTTGGTTATTTAAGATTTTTATTTATATAATCTATTGCTTGTTGCACTGTTGTAATTTTTTCAGCTTCTTCATCAGGAATTTCAGTATCAAACTCTTCTTCTAAAGCCATTACAAGCTCAACAGTATCGAGTGAGTCTGCACCAAGATCATCAATAAATGATGATTCATTTTTTATTTTATCGTCATCTGCTCCTAATTGTTCTGAAACAATTTTTCTAACTCTTTGCTCGATATCTGACATTTGTTAACCCCTTTTTTAAAAAACAAATAAATTACTGTCGCTATTTTATCAAATGAATGCTTACTTTATAAAACTATTTTGTAAAAATTAATAAAAAATTTTTAACTTATTGATTTATATGAAAATAAATAATTAAATCATTAACATTCCACCATTTATGTGGAGTGTTTCTCCGGTTATATAGCCAGCTTTATCAGATACCAAAAAAGCTACAGCTTGAGCAATATCATGTGGTTTACCTAATCGCCCAAGCGGGATTTTACTCAACAATTGAGTTTTATGATCCTCTGAAAGAGAATTTGTCATATCAGTATCTATAAAGCCTGGTGCGACACAATTTACAGTAATTCCCCTACTTCCAACTTCTTGGGCAAGAGATTTGGTAAATCCAGATATGCCAGCTTTAGATGCAGTATAGTTTGTTTGTCCTGCATTACCAGAATGTCCAACTACTGAAGATATATTTATAATACGACCATATTTCTTTTTTAACATCTTTCTAATTACAGATTGACTCAATTTAAATACAGATTTTAAATTTGTGTCAATAACCTCATTCCAATCTTCTTCTTTCATTTTCATCAATAAAGTATCTTTAGTTATTCCTGCATTATTTACTAGAATATCGATATCTCCATAAGTTTCTTCAATATTTTTTATTAATGTTTCTATTGATTCATTATTATTAGCATTTAAAATTAATCCAGCACCAACGCCTTTTGTATCGACTTGAAGCATTTCTTGTATTTTTTTAACTCCTATATCTGAAGTTGCTGTACCGACAACAAAAATATTATTTCTTGATAACTCTAATGCGATTGCCTCACCAATACCTCTGCTAGCACCTGTAACAAGTGCAATTTTTTTATCCATTAGTCATTCCTTAATTGTAAAAAAATTTCGTTTATTGCCTCTTCATTATTAACAGAAAAATGTGAAGCTTTTTTATTAATTCTTTTATTTAAACCTGTTAAAACTTTTCCAGGTCCAGCCTCAACAAATATATCAATTTCTTTTTTTGATAAAAATTGAATTGTTTGTGTCCATTTTACTGGATTAAATAATTGTTTAACAAGAGCTAGTTTGATTTCATCAATATTATTGTAATTGATAGCATTAAAGTTTTGAATAATAGGAAAATCTGGCATATCAAAATTAACTTGATTTAAATAATTACTAAATAAAATTGATGCTGGCTCCATTAATTTACAATGAGAAGGGACACTTACTGAGAGTAAGATAGCTCTTTTAGCCCCAGCATGTTTAAAGCTCTCTAGTGATTTTTCTAAAATACTCTTTGATCCAGCAATAACTACTTGTCCTGGAGAGTTAAAATTAACAGCTTGCAAAACACCTTCCCCTTGTTCTTGTTTGCATATATCAATAACTTCTTTATCTTTTAAACCTATTATTGCAGCCATTCCACCTTCATTATTAGGTACTGCATTCTGCATTAATTCCGCTCTTTTTGTAACAATTTTTAATGCATTTTCAAAAGTTAAAGAATTTGCTGCAACTAAAGCTGTAAATTCTCCCAAACTATGTCCAGCTATATAGCTTGGTGAGCCTAAATTATTTTCTTGAAGATATTTCCAAGTTGCAACTCCTGCCGTAAGCATTAAAGGTTGCGTATTTACTGTTTGATTAATCTCTTTATTTTCAGATGAAATCATTGCCCAAAAATCTTTCCTCAAAATTTCTGAAGCTTCATTAAAAGTTTTTTTAATTACAGGAATATGAGAAAGGTCATTCATCATTCCAATTGATTGGGAACCTTGACCAGGGAATGTAATAATATATTTACGCATTTAAAATCTTATGAGTGCTGAGCCCCAAGTGAATCCTCCCCCAAAAGCCTCCATCAAAATGAGGTGACCTGGTTTTATTTTGCCACTTATTATGCCCTCATCTAAAGCAAGGGGAATAGAGGCAGCAGAAGTATTTCCATGTCTATCTATTGTAACAATTACTTTATCCATACTCATCTGTAATTTTTTTGCGGTTGCTTCAAGAATTCTAATATTTGCTTGATGTGGCACAAGCCAGTCAATATCTTTTTTTTGTAAATTATTCGCCTCTAATGCTTCATCAACAATTTTATCCAATGTGTTAACTGCAATTTTAAATACCTGGCTTCCTTGCATTGTGATTGTTTGTTTAATTTTATTTTTAATATTATTATTTGGAACATGAAGAAGTTCTTCGTGTTGGCCATCAGCATGAATATGTGTGGATAAAATACCTTGTTGATCAGAAGATGAAAGAATAACTGCCCCACCACCATCACCCCATAGAATTGCGTTACTCCTGTCAGTATAGTCTGTTATTTTTGACATGGAGTCAGCACCAATCACTAAAATATTTTTTGCTGATTGTGTTTTAATAAATTTGTCAGCAATTGATAATCCATAAATAAAACCACTACAAACTGCTTGAATATCAAAAGCAGGGCAATTTTTAATGCCCAATTTTGTTTGAACATTACATGCGATACTTGGAAAAATCTTATCTGGTGTGGTGGTAGCAACAATAATAAGATCAATTTCTTCGGTACTAATATCAGCATTACTTATTGCCTTTTTAGCTGCTTCAAAAGCTAAATCACTCGTTTGTTCATCAGAACCAACTATATGCCTTTCTTTTATTCCTGTTCTTGATGTAATCCATTCATCAGTTGTATCTAAGGTTTTTTCAAGATCTTTATTTGTTAATACTTTTTTTGGGAGATAACTTCCCACACCTTTTATTTTGGAAAATATCATATTTTTCCTTACTTAGATCAATTAGATTCAATTTTAATTTGTTTTTTTATTTTCTCAAGTACTCTATTTTCAGATTCTTCAATAGCTGTAATTATGGCTGTTTTAAAAGCAAGAATATCAGCACTTCCGTGACTTTTAATAACAATACCATTAAGACCAAGAAAAGATGCACCATTATATCTTCTAGGGTCAAGTCTTTTCCTAAAAGATTTTAATAGCGATAAAGAGATCAAAGCTATAATTTTTGTAAGCCAATTCTTTCTGTACTCAGCAGTTAGAAAATTGCCAAACATTCTAAGTACGCCTTCAGTTGTTTTTAATGCTACATTACCCACAAATCCATCGCACACAACAACATCAGTTGTTCCTTTAAAAATATCGTCGCCTTCTACGTTACCATAAAAATTTAAATGGCTTTCTTTGAGAAGTGTAAAAGTTTTTTTAACCACTTCATTTCCTTTAATATCCTCTGAACCAATATTTAAAAGACCTACTGACGGATTTTTCTTTTTAGATAAAGTGCTTGTTAGCATAGCTCCCATTACTGAAAATTGAAGGAGTTGTTCAGGAGTGCTATCAGTATTAGCTCCCAAATCTAAGACACAAGTAACACCACCACTTCTATTTGGAAAATTTGATGCGATAGCTGGTCTCTCAATACTTGGAAGCATTTTAAGAACGAATCGAGCTGTTGCCATTAAAGCGCCAGTGTTACCTGAACTCACACAAGCTGCAGCTTTATTAGTTTTAACTAAATTAATTGCTAATCTCATTGAAGATTTTTTTTTATTTTTTAAAGCAGATTGAGGAGATTCATCCATCTCCACTGACTCTAAAGCATTTACTATAGTTATACGCGGATGATTGGCTTCTTTCAGCTTAGTGAGAATTTTTTTTATACCCTCCTCTTTCCCAACAAGAATAATATTTATTTCGGGAAACTGGTGAAGGATTTGTATTGATGCAGGAACTGTGACTTTAATACCATAGTCTCCTCCCATTGCATCAATGGCAATTGAATGTTGCATAATTTAAATGGAGATTATAATGAGATTATCCACCTTTGGTAGTTATAACTTTTTTACCTTTATAAAAACCAGAAGCACTAACATGATGTCTCAAATGAGTTTCCCCAGTTGTTTGCTCAACAGCTAACGCTGGACTTGATAAACTGTCATGTGATCTTCGCATACCTACTTTTGAAGGTGATTTTTTACTTTTCTGAACAGCCATAATGACTCCTTAAATGAATAATGAACACAAAAAAATAACTACTTGTAAGTTAAGAAGTTTTGCTCAAAATTTAAAGCGAGATTTTAGCATAAAATCACAAATTCTATAAATAAATCACATTGATTAGTATTTCATTTAATATCTTTCAATTTATTTTAGTTTGAAAAATGCATTAACTCACATGATATAATTAGAAAAATAATTAACAAAATAAATCAAGTAGTAGCCCAGAAATAATTCAAGGAAATCCTATTTTTGATTGAAAAAATTTTAATAGCTAATCGTGGAGAAATTGCAGTTCGTATCATCAGAGCTTGTAAGGAGATGGGTATAACTAGTGTCGCAATTTATTCAGAAGCAGATCGTCATTCACTTCATGTTAAGAAAGCAGACGAATCCTATTTTATCGGTTCTGATCCATTATCTGGATATTTAAGCCCATATAGAATTGTTAATCTTGCTGTTGCTTCAAGGTGTGATGCGATTCATCCTGGTTATGGATTTTTATCTGAAAATCCAGAATTAGCTGAAGTTTGTGAAAGAAGGAATATAAAGTTTATTGGCCCTGACTCTAAAATAATAAAACGAATGGGCGATAAAATTCAAGCAAGGCAAGCTATGATAGATGCAGATGTTCCAGTTATACCAGGAAGTGAGGGGAATGTTCTAAGTATAGAAGATGCTAAAAATGTTGCTAATAATATTGGTTACCCAATCATGCTTAAAGCTACAAATGGGGGTGGTGGAAGAGGAATTAGAAGATGTGATAATAATGATGAATTAAATTCTAATTACGACCGCGTTATTTCAGAAGCAACTAAAGCGTTTGGGAAGCCAGAAGTTTTTATCGAAAAATGTGTTCTAACTCCTAAACATATAGAAGTTCAAATATTAGCTGATAAAAATAATAACGCAGTACATTTATTTGAAAGAGATTGCTCAGTTCAAAGAAGAAATCAAAAGTTAATTGAAATTGCACCCTCTCCCCAGTTAAATGAAGAACAGAGAAGTTATATTGGAAAATTAGCAGTAAAAGCTGCTAAAGCCGTTAATTATGAAAATGCTGGAACTGTTGAATTTTTGCTTGATTCTGAAGATAATTTTTATTTTATGGAAATGAATACTAGACTTCAAGTTGAGCACACAATAACAGAAACAATAACTGGTATAGATATAGTGCAAGAGCAAATAAGAATTGCAAGTGGAAACTCTCTAAGTTTCAAACAATCAGAAATTTCTTATAGGGGATTTGCTATTGAATTTAGAATTAATGCCGAAGATCCAAAACAAGACTTTTTGCCATCTTTTGGTAAAATAACTAGATATTATGCTCCAGGCGGTCCAGGAGTAAGGACTGATGCCTCTATATACACTGGGTATATAATACCTCCTTACTATGATTCTATGTGTGCAAAACTAACAATTTGGGCAATGAGCTGGTCAGATGCAATTCATAGAGGAAGAAGAGCTTTGGGTGATATTGGTTTATTTGGAATTAAGACAACCATTCCTTACTATCTTGAGATATTAAAAAACCAGAGTTTTATTGATGCTGATTTTAATACTAGTTTTGTAGATACACATCCAGAACTTACAGACTATGAAGACGAACTGCCGCCAGAAGTAATTGCAGCAGCCATTGGAGCTGCGATTGCTGCCCATGAAGGAATATAAAAAGTTATGAAGAAAATTAATGTAACAGAGCTTGTATTAAGAGATGGGCATCAATGTCATATTGCGACCCGACTCAGGACAGAGGATATGATTCCAATATGTCCAATGCTAGACAATTTAGGTTTTTGGTCTATTGAAGCCTGGGGCGGCGCAACGTTTGATGCATGTGTTCGCTATCTTAAAGAAGATCCATGGGAGAGATTAAGTAGGCTCAGAAAAGCATTGCCAAATAGTCAGATACAAATGTTATTAAGAGGTCAAAATTTACTTGGTTATAGACATTATTCCGATGATGTTGTAGAAATGTTTGTTAAAAAATCAGCAGATAATGGGGTTGATATTTTTAGAATATTTGACGCCCTTAATGATATTCGAAATTTAGAAGTTTCAATTAAGTCAGTAAAGAAATACAAAAAACACGCTGAAGGAACAATAAGTTACACAACATCACCAGTTCATAGCCTTGAATATTTTGTTTCTTTAGGTAAAAAACTTGAAGAACTTGGATGCGATAGCATTGCTGTTAAAGATATGGCTGGACTATTAACCCCTCAGGACACAAAAGAATTAGTAAGCTCATTAGTTAAAAATACAAGTTTACCAATTCATATGCATTGTCATGCAACATCTGGATTAGCTAGCATAAACTTAATTACTGCTGTGGAAGCAGGAGCTAAAATAATTGATACTTGTAATTCAAGTTATTCTGAGGGTGCCAGCCATCCTTCTACAGAATCAATAATAGTAGCTCTTGAGGGTATGGGTTATAAAACTGGTATTGATCTATCTAAAATAGATGAAATTACAGATTATCTAAAAGAGAATAGAAAAAAATATTGGCAATTCGAGTCTAATTTTACTAATTTAGATCCTAAGGTTTTAATTAACCAAGTTCCTGGAGGAATGATTTCAAACCTTTCAAATCAACTAAAAGATCAAGGTGCATTAGATAAAATGAATGAAGTTCTAAAAGAAATTCCTGAGGTTAGAAAAGATTTAGGCTACCCTCCATTGGTTACACCTACATCTCAAATTGTTGGGACTCAGGCTGCCCTAAATGTTATTACAGGTGAGAGATATAAAACAATTACAACTGAAGTAAAAAATTATTTCTTAGGTCAATATGGCATGGCTCCTGGAAAATTAAATAATGATATAAAGAAAAAAGCAATTGGCGATCAGAAAGAAATTACTTCAAGACCAGCAGATAAATTAAAGCCAGAGATGGTAAACCTAAAAGCTAAATCAGAATCTTTTGCAAAATCTGAAGAAGATATTTTGACTTACGCAATGTTCCCAGATGTTGCTACAACATTTTTACAAGAAAGAAATGCTGGATCATTAGAACCAGAAGTACTCCTAAATGAAGATGATGAAAAGCATAAAGGAGATCATTATGCTCCTAACGAATTTAATATTACTTTGCATGGCGAAACATATCACATTAATTTAACTGGCTCAGGGGACCCTAGTGATTCGGAGAGACCATTTTATGTATCAGTTGATGGTATATCAGAAGAAGTTTTAGTTGAGACATTAGATGAGGTATTAGTAAGTAAACCATCCTCATCTTCCGGTGGTGAAACAGAAAATAAAAAATTATCTGGGGTAGGGGTAGATGGATCAAGACCAAAGCCAACACATGATGGATGCGTAGCTACTGCGATGCCTGGAAAGATTGTAGATATTAAAATTGGTGTTGGGGATAAAGTTAAAGCAGGAGATAGCATTATTGTTATTGAAGCAATGAAGATGGAAAATGAAATCCAAGCGGCAATATCAGGAACAGTTATTGTAATAAATATAAGCAAAGGTGATGAAGTTTCACCAAATGAAACCCTACTTGAAATTCAGCCTTAAAAAAAATTAAATGACACAACTTATTCTTGCATCATCATCCGTCTATAGAAAAAAATTACTTGACAGATTAAAGATAGAATTTAAAGTTGTAAATCCAAAAATGGTTGAAGTTAGATTAGAATCAGAAACAGCATATGAAACAGCCGAACGACTTTCAGAAGAAAAAGCTAGAAAAGTATCAAATGAATTTCCAGAAGCAATTATAATTGGTTGTGACCAAACTGCTGAATATAACGGTATTCAAATTCAAAAACCATTAGACCAAAAATCAGCCGTATTACAATTAACAAAATTAAGTAATCAGATAGTAAATTTTTATAGTGCCATATGCCTATTTCATAAAAAGAAAAACATTATCCAAAAAAAAGTTATTAGCTTTGATGTTAAATATAGAGATTTAGGCTTATCTGAAATTGAAAGTTATTTAAATAAAGAAAAGCCTTTTAATTGCGTAGGCAGCATAAAGTCAGAGGGTTTAGGAATAGCTCTTTTAGAGGAAATTAATAGTAACGATCCGACTGCAATAATTGGACTACCTTTAATTACCTTAGTTAGTATGCTAAAAAAAGTTGGAATACATATTAATGATCAAAAGTGAAATACAGAGCATGCTTTTTTCCCCCATAAGTAACTTCTTTTTATATGATTAATAATCATACTTCAGAAATAAAAAAAAGTAATACATATAAGAATTATGGGGCTCTTTACTTGATACCCTCTTCGATTGTCCAACTTGAAAATGTTAGCTTTCTTCTAGAGCAACAAAAAAAACTGCTTTGTAATATAAAATATTTTATAGTCGAAAATGAAAAAGTAGCTCGAAAAACTATTAAAGAACTTAATTTAAAAACTCAACTACAGTCAATTACTCTTTTTAAATATAATAATAAAATAAGTAGTGATAAAGTAACTATCAAATTAAGCGAATATTTTGCTCCTATTTATAATGGAAATGATATGGGCTTACTCTCGGATTCTGGAAGTCCTTGTATTGCTGATCCTGGGTCTAAGTTAGTTGAGTACGCACATTTGAATAACATAAAAATTCAACCTTTAGTGGGTCCATCGTCAATTATATTAAGCCTTATGGGATCTGGTTTTAATGGGCAGAAATTTAAATTTCATGGGTATATCCCAACAATTAGCAAAGAAAAAGAGAATTATATTAAAAATATGATGGTATCAATAAAAAAAGAAAAAGAGACGCAAATATTTATTGAGACGCCATATAGAAATCAGAAATTATTAATCGATTTAGTAAAAATATTAGATAAAAATATTAGACTTTGTCTAGCAATAAATTTAGGAAGTAGTAAGGAAAATATAATTTGTGATTCAATTGAAAATTGGGCTCATAAAAAAATTGATATAAATAAGCAACTATGTATTTTTCTTATCAACTAAATCTTTAACTGGCTTGAAGCTCAGTCGATAAATTTCATTTACCCCATATTTTTTTAATAACTTAATATGTTCTTTTGTTGGGTATCCCTTATGTTGCTTTAAATTATATTGTGGATATTTTTTATCGAGAGCATACATGAATTTATCTCTTTCAACTTTTGCAACTACAGATGCAGCTGATATTGAGTGAACCAATGAATCACCTTTGATAATAGCTTTCATTGGTACTCTATTATTAATATCTGGGCAATATAGACCATCAATATATATTAAATTAGGCTTTATTTTTAAAAGCAGAAACGCTCTTCTCATTGCCAACAATGAGGCTTGTAAAATATTTAATTTATCAATTTCCTGAACTGAAGCCATTGCAAATGAATAATCAATAGCTCTTAGCTTAATTTCATCATATAAATAATCTCTATCGGGTTCAGATAACTTTTTTGAGTCTTTTAATTTTTGAATAACTTCAGCATCATCTAAAATAACTGCAGAAGCAAAAACTGGACCACAAAGTGGCCCTCTCCCGGCCTCATCAATTCCACAAATAAAGCTCATTTTAAATGATTAATTATTTTTTTATAAATAAGTTCTGAGCTATCTCTTTTTAAATTTATATGGAGTTCTTTAAATTTTCTTTTTAGATGATCTTGAAGTTTTTTATCGGAAATTACTTCAACTGCTTTGAGTGAAATATTTTCAGGAGTTGCATTTACTTGAATGAATTCAGGTACTGTGAGCTTATTTAATAATATATTAGGTAGGCCGATATAAGGAATCAATAGCATTTTTTTTAATAAATGGTAAGACAGAAAAGAAGTTTTATAAATAATTATCATTGGTTTTTTAAAAAGAGCAGCCTCAAGAGTTGCTGTACCTGATGCAGATATAACCATATTAGCTGAACATATTGCATCATGAGAGTGCCCAATAATTATTTTGATATCTTTTATTTTATTACTATAAGAATCAAGCATATTAGCCATTTTTATATAATTATCCTTAGAATTAATAGGTATTAAAAATTCTGCCCGCCTTAATTTTCGCCATGTTAGCTCTTTGTTTATTAGGATTGCTGTGTTAATCATTAATTCTAAATGATATGTTATCTCACTTGTTCTACTTCCAGGTAATAGTGTAATGATTCTCTTACTTTTCTCAAGATTTAATCTTTCACGCCCCTTATTTATACTTGGATTAAGAGGAATTTGATTTGCTAAAGGGTGCCCAACATATGTTGTTGGAATTTTGGCTTTTTGAAAAATTTTTGCTTCATGAGGAAAAACTGAAAATAAATGATTAACATTATCCTTAATATCATCTATTCTTCCCTTTCTCCATGCCCATACTGAGGGAGCAACATAATGAAAAGTAGGAATATTATTAGACTTTAACCTTCTCTCTATTGCAAAATTAAAATCTGGGGCATCAATACCAATAAATATATCTGGTTGTTCTTTTAAAAAATACCTTACTACTTTACTTCTTAAAGATAATAATCGAAAAATTTTTTTTAACGCATCAAAATAACCATGAACACTTAATTCTCTATAATCAAAATATGAAACTAGGCCATTTTTGCTCATTTCTGGCCCACCAATACCTATAAATTCTAAGTTTTTTATTTTTGAATTTAAATATTTCATTAAATGACTAGCGATTAAATCACCTGAAGCCTCACCAGCCAAAATAGCAATCTTTGGCATTTATCTTATAAGGCCTCTATTCGACTTATCAATAAAATCAACAAAAAGATTAACTTCTTTAGTTTTTTTAGCTAGCTTTACAAGTATCTTATTTGCTGTCTCTATAGTATTACCTTCCCTATAGATTACTTTATAAGCTTTTTTAATATCTGATATAGATTGAGTGGTAAAATTTCTCCTTTTTAAACCTTCAAGATTTATGCCATTTGGTTTTGCATTAGTTCCTGCAGCTATTATAAATGGTGGAATATCCTTCAAAATAATAGTACCTACTGAAGTTATAATATGCGCACCAATCTTACAAAATTGATGAACTAAGGTAAAACCACCAAGTATTGCAAAGTCATCAATTTCTACATGACCAGCTAAAGAGGTATTATTTGCTAATATAATATTATTTTGTAACTTACAATCATGTGCAATATGAACATAAGCCATTAACCAATTATTATTTCCGATTTTAGTGATCCCTCCACCGCCAATAGTGCCAACATTAAAAGTACAAAATTCACGAATTGTATTACCATCTCCAATACTTAAAAAAGTTTTTTCATTATCAAATTTTTTATCTTGAGGAATTTCTCCAAGAGAGCAATAATGATAAATCTTATTGTCTTTACCAATAGTTGTATTACCTGCTAATGTAACAAAGTTTCCAATTTCAGATCCCTCATCAATTTGAACATTCTCACCTACAACTGAGTAAGCTCCAACTTTTACTGTTGGATGTAATTTTGATTTAGGGTGAATTAAAGCCGTTGAATGAATTTTCTGATTGAATTCCATGAAACTATTTTTTTATTTCTTTTAAAATACACATCATATTTGCCTCTGCAACAATTTCATTATCTACAGTTGCCTTTCCAGAATACTTCCATATGCCTTTAAGCACCCTATCTATTTCAACATGTAATATAATTTGATCTCCTGGATTTACAGGTTTTTTAAAACGAGCATTATCAATGCCAGCAAAATAATAAACCGAATCTTCTGTTGGTTTTGTATCCATTGTTTTAAAAGATAATAGTGCTGCAGCTTGTGCAAGAGCTTCGACTATTAGTACCCCGGGCATAACTGGATGATATGAAAAATGACCTGGAAAATATGGCTCATTAATAGTTACATTCTTGATGGCTGTTATCTCTTTTCCTAACTCCATAGATATAACTCTATCAACAAGGATAAAAGGATATCTGTGTGGTAAATGATTTAATATTTCATGTATATCCATCGAAAATTTATTGGTAGCCATCTTTTCTATTTTTCCCGTAATTTTGATGCTAACTTAAGCCATTTTTTATGTTCCATAAATGGCATGATAGCTGTATATTTAATATTAGGTTTACTTAAAGACTTTGTAATCATTGTCCCAGGTGAAATTGTTATATTGTCATTAATTATAAGATGTCCTAAAATCATAGCCGCACCACCAATTTTGCAATTCTTACCAATTCTAGTGCTGCCCGCTATACCAACACATCCTGCTATTATTGTATTTTCATCAATATAACAATTGTGACCTACTTGAACTTGATTATCAATTTTAACCCCTGAGTTTATTATTGTATTATCTATAGCACCCCTATCAATTGTTGTATTAGCTCCGATATCAACATTATCTCTTATAATGACAGAGCCAATTTGAGGTATCTTATTCCATTCTTCATTTGAATCTTGAGCATATCCAAAGCCATCAGTGCCAATAGAAGCATTTGAAAAGATTTCACAATTTTTGCCTATTATCACGTCATTACCAACTGATACATTTGGATGTAACTTAGAACCTTCTCCTATTTCGACATTATTACCAATTGATATATTTGAAGAAATAAAAACTTTATCATTAATGATTGTATTATCACCAATTGAATTAAATGGTCCAATATAGCAATCCTTTGATATATTTGTATTTAGACCTTTATGCATATTTTTATCGATAGAAGGCTTGAAAGTATTTTTCTTAAGAAAAAAATTGGCAACCTTCGAGAAAGCCAAATATGGATCAGCAACAATTATCCAATCCCCTTTTCTTAAATCAACATCTTCTTTTTTTATTATTACTACTTTAGCTTTAGTATTTTTTAAATCATCAATTAACTTGCGATCAGAAAAGAATGATATAGATGATTCGTTTGATGACTTAAGCGATGAAAAATTATCAATTAATATATTTTTATTTGAGCATTTTCCATCTATGATAAGCGACAATTTTTCGGAAGTAATATCCTTCATTACGTTTAAGAGCTATTTCTCAATTAGTTACTTAAGTTTACCTAAAGCATCTATAACCACGTCAGTTATGTCAACTTTTTTTCCTGCATAAGCTACTCCTTGATACAAAACTAAGTCATAACCTTTGTCCTTTGCAACATTTTCAACTGCAATATTAACTAACTTTTGAACTTTTGCTATTTCTTCTCTCCTTCTTAAATCTATATCCTCTCTAACTTCTCGCTCAGTTCTTTTAGCATCAATTTTTAATCCCTGAATTTCTTTTTGTTTTTTTGCTCTATCCCCGTCTGACATAGTCATACTATCTTTTCTAAAAGCAGCTTCCTTGCTTTGTATTGACTTAACTGCTTTTTTTAATTTATTAGTTCTTTTTGTAAATTCTTTTTCTAAATTTTTATTTGCCTTTACAGTTTGAGGAGCATTCTTTAATATTTTTTGGATTTCAACAAAACCAATTTTGACCTCTGCAATTACATTCGAGGTATTGAAAATTAAAATTAAAATTATTGCTAGCATACTTTTCATTAGGTTCTCTCCATAAAGATTTTAATCAATTTATTTTAAAATACACCACCCATACCGAATTGTAACTCAGTTACCTTATCATTTGTACCTTCATTTAGTGGTTTTGCGTATGTAATTGATAATGGCCCAAATGGTGAAAGCCAAACAGCCCCTATTCCCGCAGAAAACCGAGCTACATCTCCATCTATACCATTTTTAAATACACCCCCACCATCAACAAATGTACTAAGCCTAAAGCTTTGAACATTTTTTAACCCAGGTGGTGGAAAGAACAATTCAGCACTACCTAGTAAGGAAGTTTTACCTCCTGTTGTCTCCAATTCACCTGTAGCTATATTAAGTGTCTTTTCACCAACAGAAGCTTGATCATAGCCTCTTATAGTAGTTGCTCCACCCATAAAGAAGTTCTTGAAGAATGGAAATTTTTTATCTCCATAAGCATCTGCGAGCCCGACTGTACCTTTAAGTTTAAAAGACATCCCGCCATCGATAGGCCAATATTTTTCTGCCTTACCTGATAATATATAATAATTCATATCAAAAACTGGAAGTCCAACCTGTGCAGTTGTTCTAAATACTTGTCCAGCAGTTGGGAATTGTGCATTATTTCTAGTATCTTTTCCATATGAAGCACTAACAGATAATGAGTCACTATTACAATCAGTTGCTGTTGTACTTCCAGATATACTTCGACAATATTCTATGTAGTCTTGGGTGGCATTCGCACCAAGTTCGATATCAGTTAAATCAAGAGTGGCACCAAAGGCAATAGAATTATATTCACTTAAAGGGATAGTAAAATCTATATTGGTTCCATAAGAAAATGTATTATATGAAGCTGTTGATAGATCTGAGGTATTAACATCTTTTCTGTAAGCTCCAAATGTCCTAGATACACCATCATCAGTCCAGTAAGGATCTTGATAGCTTAAAGCGTAGGTTTTGTTAACCTCGCCTGTACTTACTGAGCTAGAAACAGTATTACCTGTACCTAAAAAATTTGATTGACTAACTGTAAAAGTACCTACTAAACCTTCACCAGAACTTACACCAGCACCTAACATTAATTTACCTGTATTTCTTTCTACTACCTGAAAATTCAAATCAATTTGATCAGTTACTCCGGGTACATTTGAGGTTTGTAAGTCAATATTATCAAAATATTGGGTTCGGGAAAGACGCTCTCTTGATCTATCAACCTTCTTTTTTGAATACCAAGATGATTCAAACTGCCTTAACTCTCTTCTTATTACACTGTCTTTTGTTTTTTCATTACCAAAAAAGTTAATTCTTCGCACATAAATTTTCTTTCCAGGATCAATAAAGTAATTAAAGCCTACTGTCCTTTCCTCCTTGTCAATCTCAGGTATTGCATTTGCATTAGAAAAAGCATAACCGTAGTCACCCAATATTTGATTAATTCTTGCAGTCGTTTGAGTTACTTGAGACCTGCTGAAAACATTTCCTTCGTATGTGCCAATTTGAGCCTGAAGGAGTAATTCAGGTACATTTTCATATTTACCAGAAAGCTTACTTTTGGCAAAAGTGTACTTATTGCCTTCATCAACTGATATATCAATATAAACATGTCTTTTATTTTCTGAAATTCTTATTAGTGAAGAATTAATTTTAAAATCTAAATATCCTCTATCCATATAAAAACTTCTTAAATTCTCTAAGTCCCCATTTAAAACTTGTCGTGAATATCTATCATCTTTGTTATACCAAGATAAAATATTTGTTACCTTAAGATTAAAATTATCCAATAAAGACTCGGTTGTAAAAAGTCTATTCCCAATAACATTAATTTCTTTAATTCTAGAAATACTTCCTTCTTCAACATAAATGTTTACTTGCATTCTATTTCTTTCTAATGGAATAGCTTCTGCTTCAACCGAAGCAGTGTATTTACCAAGAGATAAATATTGCCTTGCTATTTCTTGCTCAACTTTTTTCAAATCTGTTTTATCAAAGACTAGTCCAGCTGCAAAGTTCATCTGACTCAATCCAATTTTTAATTTATCATCCTGAAAAGCTTCTACTCCGAAAAAATTTAACTCAGAAATAACTGGCTTTTCATTAACAATAATAATGATTTGAGTACCTTCTTGTTCAAGAGAAATATCTTTAAATTGACCAGTTTTATATAGAAGTTTAATAGTACTGCTTACATCAACAGCTCCGATTGGATCATTTATCTCAAAAGGTATATTGTTAAAAACTAATCCAGGCTCGACTCTTTGCAGACCTTCAATTTTAATATCGCTTATTAAAGCAGACTTCTCTGCAAAGGCAGAAAAATTCATTAAGATCATAAATATTGTAAGTAAAAGTCTTTTCATTAACTAGTCAATAAATTAAAAACGTCATTATATACCGCTAACATGAATAAAAGAAATAAAATAACAACGCCAAGTCTTTGAGATATAATCATATTTTGTTCTTTTAGTGGTCTGCCTAATGCTGCCTCAATCATATAAAAAAATAACTGACCACCATCTAACATCGGTATTGGTAAAAGATTAAGGAAGCCAATATTAATATTTAAGAATACTAAAAAGCTTAGATACGCAATTAAGCTTATTGATAAAGTCTCTGAGGATAGTTCTGCAATTGAGATTGGGCCAGAAAGTAATCTCCAATCAATATTGCCTGTAATAATATTAATGAAAGAATTAAATACCATTTTTATGCCATCAATAACATCATAAAATGATTTATAAATTACTTCTAAACTATTGTATTTAAAGTAATATAAGTATTTATTTCTATTTTCAAGATTCTGTTTAATTCTAACTCCAATAACAGCATTATTTTTAGAATTAAGATTTGGAGTAACTGAAGCTGAAATCAACGCACCGTCTCTAACTAACTTTAAATTCAATGGTTCATTCACTCTACTGTTAATTAACTCAACGAAATCTGAAGAACTGTAAATAAGATTGTTATCAACGCTGATAATCCTATCTTTTTTTCTAATACCTGATAATTCTGAGGGAGATCCAGGGGCAACATCAACTATTTCTAATGAATTCTCTGAGGATGGAAAAAAATATATCCCATTCGGACTATTTTTATTAAGCTGCTTTCTTTTTAAATCTGTACGATCCGAACTATTGATCGTAATTACTATTTTTTCATTATTTCTTAACAAATTATATGTTAAATCTCTATTTGCTAATTTAATAAGAGTTTTATTATGCTCTGCTACTGAACTTATTTTTTTATCATTAATAGAGATAATAATATCGTTTTTTTTAAAACCAAGTTTTTCTGAGATGCTATAGGAATTTACAGCGGTAATCTGAGGGAGTATTTTAAATTGCTCACCTTGATTTAAAAATAATAATAAAAGGAAAGCAAAAATAAAATTTATTAAAGGTCCGGCTAATACGATAAGTGATCTTTTTAATAAAGAAATATCTTTAAATAAATTTAAATCTTTAATCTTAGATTCTTCATAGAATTTAACAAAACCACCAAGTGGGATAAGTCTTAAACTAAACTCGGTCAAGCCAAATTGTTTTTTATATAAAACTTTACCGAATCCAACTGAAAACTTCTCAATACTTACATTAAATATTTTTGCAACTATAAAATGTCCAAATTCATGAACAATCACAACCAAAGAAATAGTTATAATAAAAGAGAGCATGCTATGCAAATTTTGTGCCTTTCAGTAATAGTTTTGCTTTAATTTTTGCCTCATTATCTATCGCAAGTATATCGTCAATACTATTGATGTTTGTACTTATTGCTCCACTAAGTGCTAATTCAATTAAGTCTGATATTTGTGTGAATTTTATTTTTTTGCTTAAAAAAGCATCGACTGCCACCTCATTGGCAGCATTAATTTCTATTGGAAAACTCCCACCTTGCTCCAAACAATTATATGCTAATTTAAGACATCTAAATTTTTGTAAATTTGGGACTTCAAATTGTAAATCTTCAGATAAAGCTAAGCTTATTCCAGCTATACCTGAAGATATTCTTTCAGGATAACTTAAAGCATATGATATTGGAACTTTCATATTAGGTGTTCCAAGCTGAGCAAGACTACTTCCGTCAATAAATTCAACAAGAGAATGAATAATACTTTGCGGGTGAATGAGTACCTCAATTTTTTTATAATCTATTTTAAATAAGAAAGCTGCTTCAATCACCTCTAATCCCTTATTCATCATAGTGGCAGAGTCTATTGTTACCTTCTTACCCATTTTCCAATTTGGATGATTTAAGGCATCTTCAACTTTTACATTTACTAAATCTTCTATTTTTGAATTTCTAAAGGGTCCGCCAGAGGCTGTTAAAATCAATTTATTAATTTTATCTGGATTATTTTCATCGTGAATAACTTGAAAAATTGCATTATGCTCACTATCAACAGGAATAATAAAGCCATTATTTATTTCACATGTTTTGGATAATAAATCACCAGCCATAACCATTGACTCTTTATTTGCTAGAAGAATCTCCTTACCTTTTTTAGCAGCTTCCATTGTTGAGATTAAGCCAGCTGATCCAGAAATTGCAGCCAGAACAGTTGAGACATTTTCATGGCCAGCTATATACTTATGTCCCTCAGAACCAAACAAAACTTCTGTTTTTTGATTCTTATTTTTTAATAAAGCTGATAACTCTACTTGTGATTTTTCATCTTTAGTGACAATATAAGCAGGTTGAAATTCAATAGCTTGATTTAATAATAAATCTAAATTTGTATGTCCAGATAGAGCAAAAATTTTAAATCTACTTGGATGTAACCTTATAACATCCAGTGTGTTACAGCCAATACTTCCAGTTGAGCCAAGAATTGATATTATTTTCATTTAAATATATAAATAGCCGAAAGTAATATATAAAATTGGTATCGTTGGACAAAAACTATCTAATCTATCCAAAAAACCTCCATGACCTGGAATCAATGAACTACTGTCTTTGATTTTAGCCATTCTTTTTAAAAAAGATTCATAAATATCACCATATAAACTTAAAGCAGTTACTAAAAATGCCAATAAAAAACCTTCAATTAAACTTAAGTTTAAATATGAAAACCAAAAAAATACAAAAATAATATTACAAACAAATCCACCCAATAAACCTTCGAAAGTCTTACCTGGACTAATTTTTTTGGCTATTTTAATACTTCCAAAATTCTTACCTACAAAATACGCTCCAATATCTGCAAACCAAATCATTAGTAAAAGAATAATTAAAAAATCTTTATCTCCATAAAAGAAAAATAAAAGTGAAAGAAGCATTGGTGTAATATAAATAAGACCGTAAAAGACTTTAATTAACGGATTTGATGAAATTTTCTTATAAAAAATATCAATAGGGACAATTAGAAACCAAAAAAATAAAGTAAATGGAGCAAAAATTAAAATATACGAATCATAAATTTGATGTATTAAAAATGTGTCGTATTGTACCAATAAAGAGTTAAAAAAAGATGACGAGTATGAAAGATAATAATAAAAATACGTTAGTATCGGCAAAGTAGCTAAAACCCAATAAAATAAAGCACTTATACCTTTTATTTTTAAAATTTTACTTAACTCAAATAATAAGAAACCACCAATAAAAATTACTAAACCTCCAAAGAAAATAGGGTCTAGAAAAAAATAAAAGGAAACAAAGATTACTAGCAGGACAATTGAAGATATTATTCTCTGGCTAAGCATTATTTTTCACCTTTAAGATTTCCAAATTTTCTTTCCGTATTTTGAAAAAAATATAATGCATTAACTAAGTCTTTGTCAGAGAAATCAGGCCATAAAGTATCAATGAAATATAGTTCTGAATAAGCAATCTGCCATAAAAGAAAATTACTTAACCTTCTCTGCCCCCCAGTTCTAATTAATAAATCAACATCAGGCATTCCATTTGTATAAAGATTATCAATTAAATCTTTTTCTAATAAAGCCCCTTTCTTTTTAATAGCTGCTTTATTTACCGCCATTAATATTTCTGATCTAGCACCATAATTTAATGCAATGTTCAATTGTAGTCCTGTGTTTATCGATGATTCTTTAACTAAAGTCTTAATCTCAGATTGAAGCTTTTTAGTAAAAATACCAATATCGCCCAAAACACGAACCCTTATATTATTTTCTATAACTTTATTTCTTTGACTTTTTATTGAATCTGAAAAAAGATTCATCAATCCATTTATTTCCTCAGATGGACGGTTCCAATTCTCAGTACTAAATGCATACAAAGTAGCAGTTGGGATATTATAATTAATTGCTGATTTAATTATTACCTGTATGGAATTCAGTCCTTTTTTATGTCCAGCAATCCGTGGAAGAAGCCTTTTTTTTGCCCAACGACCATTCCCATCCATTATAACGGCTAAATGTTTAGGGGCTTTTAATGGATTTAAAAATCTTTTTTTAAAAAAATAAAACAGAGTGAAACCTCGGGCCTATATAGCCAACAAATCTTTTTCTTTTGCATTAATTAGTTTATCAATCTCAATAATAAACTCATCAGTAATTTTTTGTATTTCTTCCTGCATTCTTCTCTCGTCATCTTCACTAATTTCTTTCACTTTTGACATTTTTTTTAATATTTCGTTACAGTCACGGCGGATATTTCTAATTGCAATTTTTGAATTCTCACCTTCTGATTTTACAACCTTTATTAAATCTTTTCTTCTTTCTTCAGTTAAAGCTGGCATTGGAATTCTAATTAGCTCACCTGAAGTAGATGGATTTAATCCTAAATCACTTTCTCGAATTACTTTTTCTATCGTCTGAATCATAGTTTTCTCATATGGCTGAATATTGATTGTAGTTGCATCTGCAACCGTAATATTTGCAAGCTGAGTCAATAGAGTCTGGGTTCCATAATAATCAACTGATATATGATCTAATATACCGGCATGTGCTCTACCTGTTCTTATTTTTGATAAATCTAATTTTAGAGCATCAACGCTTTTTTGCATTCTTATAACTGCATTTTGTTTAACTTCATTCATTCCAAAACTTTCCTTGTCTTAATTCATAGTAACTAAAGTGCCCTCTTCTTTATCCAGAAGAAGATTTGTTAATGCATCTTGCTTAAAAATATTAAAAACAGCAATTGGAAGCTTCTGATCTCTGCATAGAGTAAATGCTGTTGCATCCATTACTTTAAGGTTTTTATTTATAGCTTCATTAAAAGTCAACGTTTTGTACATCTTAGCTTTAGGGTTCTTTTCTGGATCATCTGAAAAAATACCATCTACTTTGGTGGCTTTAATCATAATATCAGCATTAATCTCCATGGCTCTTAAAGCAGCCGCAGTATCTGTTGTAAAAAAAGGATTTCCAGTTCCAGCAGCAAATATAACAATTTTTTTATCTTCTAGATACCTTATCGCTTTACCTCTTATATATGGCTCAACTATTTGATCAATATTTATTGCAGACTGGACTCTGCTATTAATTCCAGCATGCTTCATTGCATCCTGGAGTGCCAGTGCATTCATTACTGTTGCCAGCATCCCCATATAATCTGCTGTTGCCCTGTCCATCCCAGCAGCGCCAAGTGCTACCCCTCTAAAAATATTTCCACCTCCAATAACAATTGCTATTTCTGCACCTATGGAGATGGCTAATTCTATTTCTTTTACTATTTTATTTATAGTATCGGGATTTACTCCAAATGCATCATCACCCATCAAAGCTTCACCTGACAACTTCAAAAGAATTCTTTTATATTTTATATTTTTCATAAAGTCTTATTTTAGCTTGTTTTAGGTTAAAAAAAAGGATTGCAATAAACAATCCTTTTTTTTAAGATAATTTTTATCCTTTAGATGCTGCTGCAACTTCAGCTGCAAAATCTTCCTCTTTCTTATCAATACCATCCCCAACAATATAGATATAAAAAGCATGTACTTTTGCATTATTGTTTTTTAGAAGTGTTTCAATTGTAATTTTTTCATCTTTAACAAAAGCTTGATTCATTAATGTTATCTCTTTTAGAAATTTATTAACAGAGCCTTCAGCAATTTTTGGAAGCATCTCTTCAGGCTTACCTGCCTCTTTTGCTTTTTCTGTTGCCACTCTTCTTTCAGTTTCAATAAGCTCGGGATCAACACCAGCTTGATCTATTGCTTTTGGCTTTGTTGCAGCTATATGCATGGCAATATCTTTTCCTAACTCTTCGTTACCAGACTCTAAGTCCAGCATTACCCCAAGTTTTGATCCATGAATATAGGAATATAAAGAGCCTTTCGCACTATGATTAATAAATCTTCTTGGTGTAATATTTTCACCAATTTTTCCGATTAATTGTGTTCTCAATTCTTCTATAGTTAAGTTGTCAGTTTCCACTTTGCTAAGGTTTTCTATATCTGTAAGCTTTTGTTCAACAATAATCTTAGCTAATTTGTTTGTAAAATTAAGGAATTCCTCGTTTTTAGCACAAAAATCAGTTTCAGAATTAACTTCTATCAATGAACCAAATTTACTATCCTCAGATATATATGAGCTAACTACACCTTCAGCAGCAATTCTCCCTGCCGCTTTACTAGCTTTATTGCCAAAACGAACTCTAAGAATCTCTTCAGCTCTTGCCATATCACCATCTGCTTCTTTTAAAGCTTTCTTACAATCCATCATTGGTGCATCTGTTTTACCTCTTAATGCCATTACCATACTTGCAGTTATTTCAGCCATCGCCTATAAACTCCTATCTGTTCAAATTAAACTAGTTTTTTTCTTCTTCCACCTCTTGATTTTGCTCAATATCTTCCTTTTCATTTGAAACCATTTTAGCTAGATCATTGATAGCTTGATTTTTTCCATCAAGAATTGCATCAGCCATACCTCTGGCATACAATCGAATAGCTCTACTTGAATCATCATTTCCAGGAATAACGTAATTAATATTTTCTATTGAATTATTTGTATCAACAATTCCAATAATAGGAATTCCTAATTTTGCAGCTTCTTCAATAGCGCCATTTTCATAACCTACATCAATAACAAAAATAGCATCAGGTAATGAAGCCATGCTCTTAATACCACCAATAGATCTTTCTAATTTATCAAGCTCTCTTGTTAGATTAAGCCCTTCTTTTTTAGTTAATTTGTCTAGACTCCCATCTTCTTGCATCAACTGAAGTTCATTTAATCTTTTTATTGATTGTTTTACAGTTTTAAAATTCGTTAACATCCCCCCCAACCATCTATAGTTGACGAAAGAACAATCAGCTCTTATAGCTTCCTCTTTGAGTATTTCCCTGGCTTGCCTCTTAGTGCCAACAAATAAAATACGGCCCTTATTCGCAGCAAGTGTTTTTGCATACTTTAATGCATCATTAAACATGGGTAATGTTTTTTCAAGATTTACTATATGAATTTTATTTCTGTCTCCAAAAATATAAGGTGCCATTTTTGGATTCCAATAACGGGTTTGATGTCCAAAATGAACACCCGCCTCTAACATTTGTCTCATAGTTATAGACATTTTGTATCTCCTTGTAAGGGTTAATCACTTCATTAAGTTTAAAATGACTATGTAAATAGCACCCTCAGCTAAACTTAATGGTTTATTTTTTCGTTAAAACGAAAGCTGGCTATGATAACATATTTAATTAACAATTTCTTCTTATCCAAGCTTACTTAAATGACAATTACAATAAAAAATTCAGAAGATATAAAAAAGATGAGAATTGCTGGTAAATTAGCTTCAGAGGTTCTTGATTTCATCACTCCATTTATACAATCAAATATCACTACTGGGGAAATTGATAAACTTTGTCATGATTATATGGTAAACGAACAAAAAACTATCCCAGCCCCACTCAATTATGCACCACCAGGTCATAGTCCATACCCAAAATCAGTTTGCACCTCAGTCAATAATCAAATTTGTCATGGCATACCAAGTTCAAAAGCTTTGAAAAAAGGGGATATCGTTAATATTGATATTACAGTAATAAAAGATGGGTATCACGGCGACACAAGTAGGATGTTTTATGTTGGAGAGCCATCAATACAAGCAAAAAGACTCTGTGAAATCACTTACCAATCAATGTGGTTAGGTATAAGAGAAGTTAGGCCAGGAGCGCATCTAGGTGATATTGGTTATGCAATTCAAAATTTTGCTGAATCAAATGGCTTTAGCGTTGTTAGGGAGTTTTGTGGGCATGGTATTGGTTTAGTTTTTCATGAAGAGCCTCAAGTACTTCATTATGGAGAAATTGGTAAAGGTATTGAACTTAAACCTGGAATGATATTTACAATAGAGCCTATGATTAATGCAGGAAAGAGAGATATTAAGATGCTACCTGATGGTTGGACTGTTGTTACAAAGGATAGGAGTTTGTCAGCACAATGGGAGCACACAATTTTGGTTACAGATTCATCATATGAAGTTTTAACAGTATCCGAAGGCACCCCAGAGCCTTTTAAATAATCAATTAGATAATAAAATATTTCTTAAATGAATAATAAAGAATTAATACAATTAAAAAAATCATATCAAGAAAAATTTAATTATTTTTGTCAAAATTTCCAAAAAAATCATAATAGTCAGACGTACTTAAAAAAACAGACACTTTTAGTCGATCAATTACTAATCTATTTATGGAAAAACTTAACTATCTCTGAGGATATTTTGTTATTGGCAGTTGGTGGCTATGGAAGAAAAGAGTTATTTCCGTTTTCCGATGTTGATATATTAATAGTATTTGAAAAAAAAATATCAGGGCTGGATCAAGATGCTATCAGTCAATTCATAACTCATTGTTGGGATCTGGGACTTAAAATTGGGCATAGCGTTAGAAATATTAATCAAACTAAGCAGGAATTTAAAGCTGATATTGCAACAGCAACTAATCTTATAGAATCTAGATTTCTTATTGGCTCATCATTAGTGTTTACTAAAATGAATAATGCAATAGGCTCTTCATTATCAATAAAAAGCTTTTACAAACTAAAGCTTCAAGAACAAGCAAGTAGACATAGAAAATTTAAAGATTCTGCTTATCAATTAGAGCCTAATATAAAAGAAAGTCCAGGAGGATTAAGAGACTTACATATGGTTAGATGGCTATCAATTAGCCAAGGTAAAGGTAGAACATTTAAAGAAATGTTTAAGAATAATGTGATTAATAAAGTTGAATTTAACAAAATACAGCTTCATGAAAATAAAATAACAAAACGTCGCATACTTTTACACATCTTGGCTGGAAGAATTGAGGATCGATTAGTTTTTGATGTTCAAAATAAACTTGCAGATAATCTTGGTTTTAAAAATAAAAAAAATAAAAAATCTAGTGAAATTATTATGAAAAGTTATTATAAATCAGTAAATTATATAACTTTATTCAATGAGATTATAATAAAAAGATTAGACCCTAATATTCAAAATAAGAGAATATTAAAGCACACACTACCATTTTATATATATAACGATTTAATAGAATTAGATCAAAAAAATATTTCTAAAATAAAGCCTTATATATTAGATATCTTTTTATTATTTCAACAATTTAAAAAAGTTAAGGGTTTTGGACCAAATCTACTGGGAGCATTAGATGCCCAATCTATTCAAATAGATAAAAATTATAGGAGTGATCCAAATAACCAAAAAAAATTCCTTGCTATCTTTAAAAGTCAAAATAAAGTTAGTCGATCATTAAGACTATTAAATAAATGCAATATTTTAGGAAAATTTATTCCAGCATTTGGAAAAATTGTTGCTCAGATGCAGCATGATTTATTTCATATATACACAGTTGATGAGCATACATTAAACGTTATAGAAAATATAAGGCGCTTTACACTAGATAAATGGAAACATGAATTTCCAGAGTGTAATGAAATATTCAAGAGCTTTAAAAAACCATATTTATTGTATCTTGGGGCATTATTTCACGACATCGCAAAGGGTCGTGGAGGAGATCATTCAAAGCTTGGAAGTTCAATTGCTTATAGATTTGGAAAAATAATGGATCTTCAAAGCGAAGATAAAGATTTAATTGTATGGCTTGTTAAGTCTCATTTAAAAATGTCGAGTGTAGCTCAAAAATCTGACTTAGCAGACTCCTTTGTAATAAATGAATTTGCAGGATTCGTTAAAACACAAAATAGACTAGATGCATTATATCTTCTTACGGTTGCTGATATTAGAGGAACAAGTCCTCATGTTTGGAATCAGTGGAAAGCAAGTTTGTTAAGAACACTATATTTAGAAACAAAAAATAATTTAATTAGCGATGAGCTTGATATATCTCAAGTTATAACAGAGAGAAAAGCAGTGGCACATAAAATATTATCTAAATATTCAATCAGTTTACAAAGTTACAAAAAGCTATGGATTAATTTTAACGAAGATTACTTTTCACGTTTTGATGGAAAAGATATAGCCTGGCATACAAGAGTACTTTTGCCTTATTCCAAAAATGAAAAGTCAATAGTAAAAGTTCGTCATAGCTCTGATGGGCAAGGTATAGAGGTATTAATTTTTACCAAAGATGCTGAGGCTCTTTTTGCTAAAATCACAAATTTTTTCTACAATATTAAGTGTGATGTTGTTCAAGCTACGATTTCAACCACTAAAAATAATTATGCATTAGATGTATTTAATCTTATTGATACTCCAAACGAATCTATTAGCTATAAGCACTATTTCCAGCATATTGAAAAAGAACTAACAAGCTACTTATTAGATAAACACTCTAAATTAAATATACCTGTCACTAAAAAAACGGCTCAAGCAACATTTCATAAAATTGAATCCCAAATAACTTGTAAAAAAATTAAATCTAATCGCTTTCAGCTTGGGGTAATATGTGCTTCAAGACCAAATCTTTTAGGGCTAATTGTAAAAGAAATTAACTTATTAGAAATGTCTGTTCATAATGCTAAAATAAATACTCTTGGTCAAAGAGCAGAGGATTTCTTTATTATCTCTTCAAAAATTAAACTAAATTTAGAAAATAGAATCGAAATGCTTATAAAAAATATTAGGTTGAAGGTTGATGAATAGATTAAAGGGAAACAATGGCTAATAAAAAGAAATTTAATGAGTCTGATACTTCCAGAATTATTGAGATGGCATGGGAAGATAGAACATCATTAGATGCGATCCTAAGGGTTTACGGTTTAAATGAAAGTAATTTAAAACTATTAATGAAGAAAGAATTAAAACCAAGAAGTTATACTTTATGGCGCGAAAGAATGAAAAATAGTAATTTAAGACATGAATCTTTAAGGCCTGATGGCATTACAAGAGCTTACTGCCCCCAGCAACATAAACAAAAAAAATAGTTATTATTCAGGGCTAATCATTTTTTTTGGGTTAATAGTAAGATCAAAAGTCTTTTCATCAATTAAACCTGACTTCAATGCCTCTTCTTTTAAGGATGTCCCATTCTTATGCGCTTTCTTGGCTATCAAGGCAGCATGATCATAACCAATTAAAGGGGTCAGAGCTGTAACTAGCATAAGGCTACTATTCATTAATTTATCAATGGTTATTTTATTAGGTGTAAGCCCATCAAGACAATTGTCATTAAATGCCATACAAGCATCTGAAATAAGTTGTAATGATTGTAGAATATTGTAAGCTATCATTGGTTTATAAGTATTTAATTCCAAATGTCCCTGAGAACCAGCAAATCCTATAGCAGCATCGTTTCCAAAAACATGAACGCAGACTTGAGTTAAAGCTTCAATTTGTGTTGGATTTACTTTTCCTGGCATGATTGAACTTCCTGGTTCATTTTCAGGGAGATTTAATTCACCTAAACCGCCCCTTGGTCCAGAACTTAACAATCTAATATCATTTGCTATCTTAAACAAAGATACTGTTGAAGCTTTAATAGCTCCAGATAATTCGACCATTGTATCGTGACTTGCAATAGCTTCAAATTTATTAGGTGCAGGAATAAAGGGTAATTTTGTTAAATTAGCAATATTCTTTATAACCAACTTGTCCCAACCTTTCTGGGTATTAAGTCCTGTACCAACTGCAGTTGCTCCTTGTGCAATTTCATATATTCTTGGAAGTACATTTTTTATTCGTTGAATAGACATTTTAATTTGATGGGAGTAACCAGAAAATTCTTGAGATAATGTTACAGGAGTTGCATCCATCATGTGGGTTCTGCCAATTTTCAAGATTCCATCAAACTCCTTAACTTTCATTTCTAAAGTTTTATAAATATTATTCAAAGCTGGTAAGAATAAATCATTAATGGTTGTCGCACAGGCAATATGGATAGCTGAAGGAAAAGTATCATTTGATGACTGACTCATATTACAATGATCATTCGGATGTATTGGGTCTTTCGAGCCAATAACGCCTCCTAGAATTTCAATTGCTCTATTAGCTATGACTTCATTTGCATTCATATTTGATTGAGTTCCAGAACCAGTTTGCCATACAACTAAAGGAAAATTATCATCAAATTTTCCATCAACAACTTCACTTGCTGCCTGAATTATTGCATTTGCTTTATTAGTATCCAATTTACCAATCTCTTCGTTTGAGATCGCACAAGCTTTTTTAACTAATCCAAGAGCATGAATTATGGAGATTGGTTGTAGCTCCCAACCAATCGGAAAATTAATAATAGCTCTTTGGGTTTGAGCCCCCCAATATTTATCTTTTGGGATTTCTATTTCACCAAATGTATCAACCTCTATTCTTGAATCACTTTTCATTAAGTTTTATGCCTTTTTTACTTTCATAG
>TARA_B110000008_G_scaffold239784_1_pt1 | contig 42042 bp, 43 predicted proteins | sample TARA_B110000008 | Tara Oceans TARA_B110000008 (sample SAMEA4396496) | marine metagenome | biome: Westerlies Biome; feature: [DCM] deep chlorophyll maximum layer (ENVO:01000326); material: water (ENVO:00002006), including particulate matter (ENVO:01000060) such as... | depth 40 m
TTGTACAGCAATGTACCGGGGGTTCGAATCCCTCTCTCTCCGCAAAATAAAAAACCATCCTGTTAGGGTGGTTTTTTATTTTACAGTATTTAATTGAGAACCCGTGTTCGAAATATTAATTATTGAGATTGGAACAATCGAAAAATCTCTCTCCGCAAAAACTCAGACAACAAAAGCTATAAAACAAGAAAAACCTCATCTAGTTGATGAGGTTTTTGTGGTAAGTGATCGAGACAGGATTCGAACCTGTGACCGTCTGCTTAGAAGGCAGATGCTCTATCCAGCTGAGCTACTCGACCATTTTTAAATTGGGCTGCAAACTTAAACCTTTTTCTCTTTTTAAAAACAAAAAGCAAAAAAAAATTTACTTATTTAAAACAGCCATTTTTATAGCAGTAATGGCAGCTTCAATTCCTTTGTTTCCATACTTACCACCTGAACGATTTACGGCTTGTTCCATAGTATTATCTGTTAATACACCAAAAATAACTGGAATATCCAAACTGATATTTAAATCCTTAATTCCCATAGCAACTGCAGCACATACAAAGTCAAAATGTTTTGTTTCCCCTTGTATAACAGAACCTAAACATATAATTGCATCAGGATTCTGCTTTACAGCAATCTTAGCCCCAAACACAAGCTCATAACTTCCTGGTACATCCAAGCGTGATATATCACTAGCATTAGCACCACACTCAATTAAAGCATCATAGGCACCTTTATATAAGCCTTCAGTAATGTTTTCGTTCCACTCAGAAACAACAATACCAAAGGATAAACCTTTGGCATTGGGAACATCTTCCTTGTTAAAATGGGAGAGGTTAGTATTTTTTGTTGCCATTACAATGAGTTTTCAGCTCGGGCAATGTACTTTTCAATTCCATTTCCTTCACGAGAAGTTTTATAATCAGCTTCAATTCCTTTGTATAAAGCTAAAGCATCAGCAACATCACCATTTGCTTCATGTATCATGGCTTGCTTTAACATATATCTTGGAGTAGTAAATTCGTTATCATTATTATTAGCAGCATCTTCATAGTACGAAAGAGCATTGTCAGTATCAGCAAGTTCCATGTAAGCATCACCAATACATCCTAAAGCTAATGATGAAAGCACTATATCATCAGATGAAAAATCACCTAAATACTCAATAGCATTTTCAAAATCACCTGTATTTAGGTAAGATAATCCTGCATAGTAGTTTGCTAAAGCACCTGCTTTAGTTGAGCTGTATTCATCAGCAATATCAATAAATCCTAAGTATTGTCCGTCACCATTCAATGCTAAATTGAACGAATCTTTTTGAAAATAAAGCTCTGCCATGAACATATCTGCTTGTGCTTCTTTCTCCATAGGAGCAATATAAAGGTTTTGATATCCTATAAATAATGCAATAACAGCTACAATTGCACCTACTGCTGTAATCAGATTTTTCTGATTATCTTCAATGTATTGTTCTGTTCTTGTAAGTGTTTCTTCAATTTGTGCAAATTGATCTTCTGTTTTGTTTCCTTTTTTAGCCATTTAATCTTATTTTTGGACCGCAAATATAAGTTTTTTGTGATAACTGAAATACTAAAACCAATCTAAAACCATTGCATTTAAAAAACCTACAATTAAATCAGTTTAAAAACCATAGCCAAAGTAGTTTTTCATTTACCAAACAAGTGAATTGCTTTGTAGGAAACAATGGTGCAGGGAAAACTAATATATTGGATGCTATTCATTATTTGTCACAAACAAAAAGCTATTTTAATCATATTGATGCACAAAATATTCAGTTTAATGCTGACTATTTTATGTTAAAAGGGAATTTTGAGAAACAAGATTCTGAAGATGAAATACAATGCAACCTAAAGGAAGGAGAGGGGAAAGTATTGAAAAAGAATCAGAAGAAATACAAGCGTTTTTCAGAACATATTGGGCAGTTTCCATGTATAATAATATCACCTACCGATACAAATTTAATACTGGAAGGAAGTGAGGTAAGGCGTAAATACCTAGATAGTAGCATAGCACAATACAAGCAAAGCTATCTGAAAACACTCATTAATTACAACAAAGCACTAAAGCAAAGAAATGCTTTGCTGAAACAATTTGCTGAAAGATGTTATTTTGATGAGATTACACTTGAAATATATGACAATCAGCTGATAGAACTAGGAAGCGTAATCCATAGAGAAAGAACAGAGTTTTTAAAAGAACTGACTCCTGTTTTTAATAAATATTATGCTGAAATATCAGAAAGTAAAGAGACAGTGAACCTTGCTTATAAATCCCAATTAAATGATGGGGATTATTCAGAACTACTAAAACAATCCTTAATAAAGGATAGGGCAAGTAATTACACACAAACAGGAACACACAAGGATGATATTATCTTTGAAATGAACGAGCACCCAATAAAAAAGATTGGCTCACAAGGACAGCAAAAATCATTCTTAATTTCTCTTAAGCTAGCTCAGTTTGAATTTATAAAGCATCAAATTGGCTTTAAACCTATACTATTGCTGGATGATATATTTGATAAGTTAGATGATAATAGAGTACTAAAATTAATTAGCTTTGTAAACAAAGGGGTATTTGGGCAAGTATTCATTACAGATACGCATGCTGAAAGGAGCGAGGAGATATTAAGTAAGGCCAACATCCCTTATAGTATTTTTAATATTGAAAATGGCGCTACTATATAATGAGAGGTAAAAACACACATAATGTTGGGGATATCATCCGTAAGCTAATGAAAAACCCAAAATTAGCAGGAAAGCTTGACGAACTAGATGCTATTGCAATATGGGATGACTTAATGGGTGATGCACTAATGAAATTCATAATTGACCGAAAAATATATAAAGGAACATTATATGTTAAGCTAAAATCGGCACCTATGCGCAATGAGTTGAGTTATAAAAAAACAGAACTCCTACAACAAATAAACAAACGACTAGGAAAACCATTCCTTAAGGATATTATCTTGAAATAAAATGAAATTGAAACCTATAAAAACTACTGATGAACTTGCATTTTACTCACTAGATGCTGAAAACCTTGAGGATATAAATCTATTTGAAGGTAGTGTACCTGCTGGATTTCCTTCACCAGCTGATGATGCTATGGATTTGGACCTGAATTTGCATGATCATTTGGTGCGTAACACTAGCCATACATTTTGTGTAAAAGCAATAGGAGAGAGCATGAAAGATGCTGGCATACAAAGTGGAGATGTTATGTTGGTGGACAGAGCCATTGAACCTTAAAACAGAAGTATAGTACTAGCGGTTATTGATAGTGAATTTACTGTAAAGCGTGTAAATGTTTCTGACAATAAACTCTTCCTAATGCCTGAAAACGAAAACTTTACTCCTATTGAAATCACTAAAGAAATGGACTTTAAGGTATGGGGAGTAGTTACTTATGTAATTCATAAGGTTTAAGACTTTACCTTTTAGCAATTAATAACCACACTCAAAGGTTCGCTAAGACAAGTTGTTGTTAGAAAACTTGCTTAATGTGTAAATTATAATATTCATGTATTTGCTAACAGAATAAGGCAATCTATTCCTTTTTATTGAGTTAGGATAGCCACACCCAAAAGTGTTTGCTATATCAATGAGTTTCTTTGCTTCAGGCACGAGTTTCTTTTTAGTGATCGCAAGAATATAGTCATCAATTGCGTGTTTTATTGCTTCACGCACAAGAATAAAGCCATCAATCACGAGTTTTAATGCTTCACGCGCAAGAATATACGCACCAATCGCAAGAATAAAGCCATCAATCGCGAGTTTTAATGCTTCACGCGCGTGTATCAAGTATCGGATTTTCTAGATATAGACATAAACAACAAAAGCCACCCGTTAAGGTGGCTTTTGTTCAGTATTAACACAAACTATCTACTAAAATCTTTCCTCTGCTGAGAAATGAAAATCAGCTTCAATATTTGCATTCTCATCAGAATCAGAACCGTGCACAGCATTCTTAGCTAAGCTCTCTGCAAATTCTGCTCTAATGGTTCCTTCTGCAGCATCAGCAGGATTAGTAGCACCAATTAAGGTTCTAAAATCTGCAACTGCATTATCTTTTTCTAAAATGGCAGCAATAATTGGTGATTCACACATGTAATCAACCAACTCACCATAAAAAGGGCGCTCGCTATGTACAGCATAAAACTCACTAGCTCTTTCTTTAGATAAGTGAACTTTCTTCATAGCCACAATTCTAAATCCTGCTCCTTCAATTTTGTTTAAGATTGCACCAGTATTTCCAGCTGCAACAGCTTCTGGCTTAATCATTGTAAATGTAATGTTTGACATCTTTTCTTAGTTTTATTTATTAAGGGCTGCAAAATTAGAATTTTAATCAAAACCTACTCTTATTTCTTTTACTATTTTTGCGTGCTTATGAAAGAAACTGCTCGAGCGTTAAAAAACCTACTTAGTAGCCCTAAGAATATAGTAATCACAACCCATAGAGGTCCTGATGGTGATGCTATGGGGTCATCCTTAGGTTTGTGTAATTTGCTACAACAAATAGGGCATAGCGTTAAGGTTATTACTCCTAATGAGTATGCTGATTTCCTACACTGGCTTCCTGGAAATGAGGATGTTATTATTTATGAGGGGAATGAAGAGGAGGCGGATGCAATCACTGCTAATGCTGATTTAATTTTTCTTTTAGATTTTAGTCATTTAAGTAGAATTGCCACTTTTGCTGATGCAGTAAAGAAGAGCAAGGCTACCAAGGTTATGATTGATCATCATCAAGATCCTGATAGAGAAATTGCTGAACTTATCTTTTCAGATACCACTGCCTGCTCAACAGCACAAATGGTATATGAGGTAATGGATGCTATGGAAATGACTTCTTACCTTAATAAAGAGATAGCAGAATGCCTGTATGTTGGTATCATGACAGATACAGGTAGTTTTAAATATGCATCAACTACTGCAAAAACACATCATATAGTAGCAAAGCTGATTGCTGCAGGAGCAGAAAACACTAAAATACATGATTTAATCTATGATAATTCCTCAGCCAACAGGATAAAACTCCTGGGATATTGCTTAAATGAAAAATTAAGATTGTATCCAGAGAATAATGCTGCAATAATTTCGTTAACTGCTGAAGAATTAACACGATTTGAATTCAAGAAAGGAGATACAGAAGGCTTTGTAAACTTTGCACTTGCAATAAAAGGGATAAAATTTGCAGTATTTATTGCTGAAAAAGATGGAATGGTAAAGCTATCATTACGATCAAAAGGAGATTTTAAGGTAAATGAAATAGCAAATAAATATTTTAAAGGAGGAGGGCATATGAATGCTTCAGGTGGAATATCAGAAGTATCAGTAAGTGAAACAATTACAAAAACTGAACAAATAATTAAAGAATATAAAACTGAACTAACTAAATCAAACTAAACAATGAAAGCAATACTTTTAGGACTAGCACTTTTAGCTAGCACACAATTTAACAATAACGATAATAAATCAAACTTAGAAGACGGTATGTACGCAAAAATCAACACCACAAAAGGAGATATCTTAATCAAACTAGAACATGAGAAAACTCCACTTACAGTAGCTAGCTTTGTTGGCTTAGCTGAAGGGACAATTAAAAACAATAAAAAAGAGGAAGGAACACCTTACTATGATGGATTGAAATTCCATAGAGTAATTGCTGACTTCATGATACAAGGTGGTTGCCCTGATGGAAATGGAATGGGGGACCCTGGATACAAATTTGCAGATGAATTCCACCCAGAATTAAAACATGATAAAGGAGGTGTTTTATCTATGGCAAATTCAGGACCTACTACTAATGGATCTCAATTCTTTATCACCCATAAAGAAACTCCTTGGCTAGATGGAAAACACTCAGTTTTTGGACATGTAATAGAAGGTATGGATGTCGTGAATGCAATTGCACAAGATGATGTAATGAATTCAGTAACTATCTTAAGAGAAGGTGCTACTGCAAAAGCATTTAATGCTAAAAGCGTATTCGAAACTGCACAAGCAGATATTGAAAAAGCAAATGCTGAAAAAGCAGCTAAATCAGCAGAAGCAATGAAAACATTAACTAAAGGAGCTACAACTACTGAGAGCGGATTAGCTTACTTCATGATTAAAGAAGGAGAGGGACAGCAAGCTACAGCTGGAAAAACAGTATCAGTACACTACACAGGTAAATTGGTAGATGGTACTAAATTTGACTCTTCACATGACAGAAATGCACCTATTGATTTCCCATTAGGAGAAGGACGAGTTATTCCAGGATGGGATGAAGGAATTGCACTATTAAAAGTAGGAGGAAAAGCAACTTTTATAATACCGCCACATTTAGCTTATGGAGCAAGAGGGGCAGGAGGGGTAATACCACCAAATGCAACTCTTATTTTTGAGGTTGAACTCATGGATATAAAATAAAAAGAAAAGAGGCCCGCTAAACAGCAGGCTTCTTTATTTTATTTCTTACCTTTGAAATAGTAATGGAAAATACTCACATAAAAATACAGTTTAGCATAATACTTCTAAAAGTAATGGCTACTTTTTATATCTCTTTAGGACTTATATTGTTCTTTAATCCTGGTGTAATACTCTCATTGATTGATGGATCAAAAACTGAACTTCCTTACACAATTATTAAATATGCTGGCATCTCTGATTTAGTTTTAGGATGCTTTATATTTGAATCTGTTAGAAAAAAAAGAGAATTACTTTTTCCTGTTATTTATCTAATTCTATTCAGTGTTTTATCAATTTATTTAATGCTAACTGTTAAAGCTAATGTATATCTTAGTTTAAGTATTTACACATGGAGGTTTACTACTCTAACTCTTTTAGTAGTAGCCTTAATTAATGAGCTTTCTTTAAGAAAAGAAAATAGCAAACTTTAAAACCACAACTAGAAAAAAAGCATGAGTCAAAGAGCAACTACCTTAACTAAGGCGTTAATTAGTTTCCATTCTATCTATTTCATTGCATTAGGAATATATTCTTTATTTTTTACTGAGACTATGTTAGGTAAAATTTCTAACAACCTTAATGATGAGTTAATTGCTATAAATAAATATTTTGGAATAATGCTAATTCTTTCTGGACTCTTCTGCCATGAGTTGTTTAAGTTAAAAGGTAATTTAATAATGCCACTAATCTATCTGTTATTCTGTAGCTTATCATCTCTTTACCTTATGACTTTACATGCAGTATCAATAGGATTAGGAGATACTTATTTTCTATTCAGACTAACTTTAACAACATTAATTGTTATCGCATTAATCCAAGAATTTAGATTAAAGAACAAAGCTTAAAAACAACACATTATTACTGATTTTCAAAATAGTTATTGCATTCTCAATTTTATAGCAAAATAAGAGTAATTTTGCCGCCTAAAATTTTAATATGCAATCAATCAGAAACATAGCAATTATTGCCCATGTCGATCACGGGAAAACTACCTTAGTCGATAAAATTATTGACCAATGTAAAGTTCTTGACGAAAGAAAAGAAAGAAAAGAGTTATTACTAGATAATAATGATTTGGAGCGTGAAAGAGGAATTACTATCCTTTCAAAAAATGTATCCGTTACCTATAAGGATGTAAAAATTAATGTAATTGATACACCTGGGCATGCTGATTTTGGTGGAGAAGTTGAGCGTGTACTTAAAATGGCTGATGGCGTATTATTATTAGTTGATGCTTTTGAGGGAGCTATGCCACAAACAAGATTTGTATTAGGTAAAGCAATTGAACTAGGATTAAAACCTATTGTTGTTGTAAATAAAGTAGATAAAGAAAATGTACTCCTGATTTAGTTCAAGATGCTATTTTTGACTTAATGTTTAATCTTGATGCTACTGAGGAACAATTAGATTTTGTAACTGTTTTTGGTTCATCAAAAGAAGGGTGGATGAGTTTAGACTGGAAAGATAAAACTGATAATATCTTACCTTTACTAGATGCTGTAATTGCAGATATCCCTGAAGCACCTTACAAGGAAGGCACACCACAAATGCAAATTACATCTTTGGACTATTCTAAGTTTGTAGGGCGTATTGCAATTGGGCGTATTTTCAGAGGAGATTTGGCAGAAGGAAAGGACTATATTCTTTGTAAAGCTAATGGCGTTAAAAAGAAAGTAAGAATCAAAGAACTACATGTATTTGAGGGAATGGGTAAGGTACAAGTAAAAACTGCTCGTTCTGGTGATATTTGTTCTATTGTAGGAATAGAAGATTTTGAAATTGGGGACACTTTAGCTGATTTTGAAAACCCTGAAGAATTACCAAGAATTGCTATTGACGAACCTACAATGAGCATGTTATTTACTATTAACAACTCACCTTTCTTTGGTAAAGAAGGAAAGTACTGTACTTCTCGTCATTTAAGAGATAGATTATACAAAGAGCTTGAGAAGAATTTAGCTTTAAGAATTGAAGATGGAACTTCTGAAGATAAATTCAATGTATTTGGTAGAGGTATTCTTCATTTATCAGTATTGATTGAAACAATGAGAAGAGAAGGTTTTGAATTACAAGTTGGTAAACCACAAGTAATCTACAAAGAGATTGATGGAAAAAAATGCGAGCCAATGGAAACATTAGTAATTGATGTTCCTGCAGACTTTTCAGGTAAAGCAATTGAATTAGTTACTCAAAGAAAAGGAGATATGTTAGTAATGGAGCCAAAGGGTGATTTACAACATTTAGAGTTTGACATTCCTTCAAGAGGTTTAATTGGATTGAGAAATAACATTCTTACTGCAACTGCTGGTAATGCAATTATGACACACAGATTTAGAGAATACGGACCATTTAAAGGAGAGATTACTGAAAGAATGAAAGGTTCTTTAATCTCAATGGAAGCAGGAACTTCAACTGCCTTTTCAATTGGTAAATTACAGGATAGAGGAAGATTTTTTGTCTCTCCTGGAGCTGACATCTACAAAGGACAAGTAATTGGTGAAAATAGCAGGGATAATGATTTAGATATTAATGTTATTAAAGGGAAACAATTAACAAATATGCGTAAATCTGGATCAGATGCTGCTATTGTAATTGCACCAAAAATTGATTTTTCATTAGAGGAAAGCATGGAATACATTCAGGCTGATGAGTATTTAGAAATTACTCCAGAATCTTTAAGAATGCGTAAAATCTCTTACAGATAAATAGCTAAAAATATTTTGAATAAAAAATGGAGGGCTATAACCCTCCATTTTTATTACCTTTGATATCTTAATTTATATTATGAATAAAAACGCAACACGAATATCTTTTGCCAATGTTATGCTTAAACTACATGCTTATCTATTTTTAGGCGTAGGGTTTTTATTACTTTTATTTCCAGAAGAATCATCAGTATTTACAATGGTAGGAGAGTCATCTAAAGCAGTAAGTGTTGTTCAGCAGTTTTTAGGAAGTGCTTATATATTACTAGGTTTATTCGCCTATGCACTTAAAGGTACTATTGGGAAGAATCTATATTTTATAATTGCATCTTTAAATTTAGTAGGTTTTATCAATCTGTATTTAATCTTTGTGTGCAATGAACTTATCCATTTGCCAAGCATATACTTTGTTGTTCAGATATTATTACAATTGGTATTACTGGTTGCACTTATTGAGCAAGTAAAGAAAATTAAATGAACATAGCCGTAATAGGAGGAGGAGCTGCCGGTTTCATGGCTGCTATTACTGCTAAAGAATCAAAACCTGAAGCTTCAGTTACTATTTTTGAAAAAACAGATAAAGTACTTGCTAAAGTAAAAGTTTCAGGAGGAGGGAGATGTAATGTTACCAATGCTACTTTTAGTATTGCTCAGCTTATAAAAAATTATCCAAGAGGAGGAAAACAACTCAAAAAACCATTCAATCACTTTTTTACAACTGATACAGTTAATTGGTTTGAAAATAGGGGAGTACCCTTAAAGACTGAAGCAGATAATAGAATGTTTCCTAAAACAAATAGCTCACAAACTATTGTTGATCTTTTATTAAATACAGCTGAAAACCTAAATATTCGTGTTTCTTTTAAAAGTAAAGTAAGTGCAATTAACCCTACTGAAAACAAAATAAATTTATCTATTAATGGAGAAAACCTTTTGTTTGATAAAGTAATTATTGCTAGTGGTGGAAGCCCAAAAGAAAGTGGATTAGAATGGCTTACAGCTCTTGGTTACAAAATAGTAAAACCTGTACCTTCATTGTTTACTTTTAATATGCCTAAAAACCCAATAACTGAGCTTATGGGGCTAAGCGTACCTAATGTTATCACAAGTATAAAGGGGAGTAAATTAAAGCAAAACGGACCGCTTTTAATTACCCATTGGGGGATGAGTGGCCCGGCAATACTAAAGCTATCTTCATGGGATGCACAGGATTTAGCAAAGCTAAATTATAACTTTAGCGTGCAAATAAATTGGTTAGGAATTAATGAAGAGGAACTTAGAACTCAATTCACAAACTTAACTTCAAGTAGAAAAGGAATGTATAAGCATAACCCCTTAGAAATTCCAAAACGCTTATGGCATTTTATGTTGAAAAAGTTAGAAGTTTCTGAAAGTCAAATTTGGAATGAATTGGCTAAAAAAAGTAAAAACCGTCTGATAAACATGCTTATAAATGATGAGTTTGAGGTGAGGGGGAAAACTACATTTAAAGAAGAGTTTGTAAGTTGTGGCGGGATAGATTTATCAGAGATAAATATGCAAACAATGGAAAGTAAACGCCATAAAGGAATTTACTTTGCAGGAGAATTATTAAACATTGATGGCGTAACAGGAGGGTTTAACTTTCAAGCCGCTTGGACAACTGGTTACTTGGCCGGAAAAAATAGTACATTATGAATTTGTTAGCAGTTGAAAATTTAGGAAAGAATTTTGGGGAGAGAGTCCTTTTTGAAGGACTGAGTTTTGGTCTATCCAAAGGAGATAAAGTAGCATTAATTGCCAATAATGGTACAGGTAAATCCTCCATGTTAAAAATACTAGCTGGGCAAGATGCTGCAGATGAAGGAGAAGTAATTTTCAGAAATGAGTGCAGAGTTTCTTACCTATCACAAGATGCTATTTTTGATGATAGCTTAACTATTAATGAATTAATAAACAGTGCGCACAATAAGATTAGTGTGCTTGTAAAAGAGTATGAAAAAGCAGTTGATAACCATAGTAAAGTAGGAAACCCACAAACTGAGAAATTAGTGGAAGAACTCACTGCAAAAATGGAGAGAGAAAATGCTTGGGACTATCAGAGGAAAAGTGAACAAATCCTTTCAAAATTCAACATTAATAATCTACAACAAAAAGTAGGTAAATTATCTGGAGGACAAAAAAAGAGATTATCATTAGCACTCTTACTTTTAGAAAATGCTGATATTTTACTTTTAGATGAACCAACCAATCACTTAGATATATCAATGATTGAATGGTTGGAAAAATACTTACAACAACAAAATATTACTGTTTTAATGGTTACGCATGATAGGTATTTCTTGGAGCGAGTATGCAATCATATTATTGAATTAGAAGGAGGAAATCTTTATCATCATAAAGGGAATTATGCTTATTTTTTAGAAAAAAGCGCAGAAAGGGAAAGTAATTTTGATGTAGAAATTAGTAAGGCTCAAAAACTCATGAAAAAGGAGTTAGAATGGATGAGGCGTTCACCAAAAGCTCGTACCACAAAATCCAAAGCTAGGATAGATAATTTTAATAAAATAAAGAAAAAAGCTACCTCAAAAAGAATTACCCAAGAACTAAATATTGATGTAAAAATGGATAGGATGGGAGGTAAAATCCTAGAGTTAAAAAACATCAAAAAATCATATGATGATTTAGTAATTTTAGAAGGGTTTGATTATACTTTCAAAAAGGGAGAACGAATTGGAATACTTGGTAAGAATGGGGTAGGAAAAAGTACATTCCTAAACATCATAACAGGAAAAGAAAAACCTGATAGTGGAAAAATCAATATTGGAGAAACTATCAACTATGGTTACTTTACTCAAGGAGGTTTAGCAGTAGATGAAAGTAGGAGGGTTATACAAGTACTAAAAGACATAGCCGAATTTATTGTTATGTCCGATAAAAGAAAGGTAAGTGCTTCACAGCTATTGGAACACTTTATGTTCACTCCAGAAATGCAGTTTACTGAGGTAAAACGATTAAGCGGTGGGGAAAGAAGAAGATTACACTTACTTACCGTACTCATGAAAAACCCAAACTTCCTAATATTAGATGAGCCAACCAATGACTTGGACTTACTTACGCTAACAAAACTAGAAGAATTCTTACTACAATATAAAGGCTGTTTAATGCTAGTATCGCATGACAGGTTCTTTATGGACAAGTTAACCGAACATCTTTTTGTATTTAAAGGAGAAGGGGAAATTGAGGATCATTACTGTACATATTCAGAATACAGGGCAAAACAAATTCAGGAAGAAAAAGAATTTAAGAAAATTCAACATCTAGAAAAGGAGAACTCCAAAGTTAAAGCTCCAAAAAATAAATTATCATTTAATGATAAATTTGAATATGATAATTTAGAGAAAGAATTGGCTGAATTGGAAAAAGAAAAAAAGAAGCTTGAAGAAACAATACAAAACCCTAATATTGCAATGGAAGAGATGATGAATCAAAGTGAAAGATTAGGAGAGGTTATAAATATTATAGATAAGAAAGAAATGAGGTGGTTAGAGCTTGATGAAAAACAACAATAATTATGAGTAATTTTAACGAAATCAACCTAAATAAGCAATTACGAAATGCAATTGCTGATTTAGGGTTTGAACAACAAACCCCTATTCAAAAGGAAACTTATTCCAAAATACTAGGAGGAAAGGATCTTGTTGGTATTGCTCAGACAGGAACAGGAAAAACTATTGCCTACTGTTTACCATTGTTGCAAGAGCTAAGTTATTCAAAGCAAAAGAATCCAAGAATACTGATACTTGTACCTACTAGGGAATTAGTAGCACAAGTAGTAGAAACATTAAATCAACTAACAGAATACATTACTTGTCGTATTGTTGGTGTTTATGGAGGAACAAACATGAATACGCAAAAAATATGGCTACAAGAAGGTGCTGACATTGTTGTTGCTACCCCTGGAAGATTGTATGACCTAGCACTTTGCCGTGCTTTACAATTAAAAGGAGTGAAGAAGGTAGTGATTGATGAGGTTGATGTAATGCTGGATTTAGGGTTCCGTTTTCAGCTGACTAATATCTTTGAACTTTTACCTAATAAAAAACAAAATATCATGTTTTCAGCAACCATGACTGAAGATGTTTCAGATATGATTGATAGCTTTTTTAGTAAACCAGAAAAAGTACAGATTGCTTTAAGTGGAACGCCACTTGATAATATTGCTCAAACGAAATATGCAGTACCCAATTATTATACAAAAGAGAATTTATTAACCAATATCCTTAGAGATAAGGATGAAATGAAAAAAGTATTGGTATTTGTATCAAGCAAAAAAATTGCAGATAGATTATATGAATCAATGTCAGAATTTTACCTTTCTGAATTAGCAGTAATTCATTCTAATAAATCACAGAACTATAGGTTCAGATCCATTAACCAATATGATGAAGGAAAAGTAAGAATTTTAATTGCTACCGACATTATGGCCAGAGGATTGGATTTAGATAAAATATCCCATGTAATTAATTTTGACACACCAATTTTTCCTGAAAACTATATGCACAGAATTGGGCGTACAGGAAGGGCAGAGGAACTAGGGAAATCTATCTTATTCCATACAGAAAGAGAAGAATACTATGCTGATAAAATTGAAGAGTTAATGGGAATGCAAATCCCAGAATTAGAGATTCCTGAAGAAGTAGAAATCACCCAACAATTAACGACTGAAGAACATAGAGCAAATGGGAAAAATGTGTTCAGAAATGTTAAAAAAGAGGAAAGAGAAAACTCTGGATTCCATGAAAAAAGCGACAAAAATCAACAAGTAAATGATAGAGATCAATGGCGTAAGGCTAGAGCTAGAAAATACAAAAGAGCTATATCAAGAGGTGATAAAGGAGTAAACCTTAGGAAAAAATAATTATGTTAAATAAGTCAGTAGTAATTGCCGAATTAAATAAGCAACTACAAACTAAACTAACCTATTTAAACACTACTTTACAACAAGCCATTGATTCCAGAAACTCGGACACCAAAAGTAGTGCTGGAGATAAATTTGAAACGAGCCGAGAAATGGCTCAGATTGAAATTCATAAATTAGAAGCTGAAATTTTAAAAACTCAGCAGTTCTTATATACTGTAAGAAAGCAAGAGGGAAGACTAATAACTACTGATAAAGGCATATTTCTTATCCTATTACCTTATGGAGAAATAAAGATAGATAATATTAGTATATTTTGCATATCCAATCAAGCACCAATATCCAAATTACTAGTTAATACTAAGGTAGGAAACACTTTTATTTTTGGCACACATAGTTATACTATTAGCTAAAATTAATTTCAATTAAATATTTATAAACGAATATTTATTCTTTTTTAATTATATGTTTGTAGCGTGAAATTTAAAGACGAAAGTAAACGCTTACTTATTATTGATAAAACATTAGATCTTGTTTTGCTAGAAGGGGTAGCAGGGCTAAAGATGGCAAAACTTGCCAAAGAAGTAGGGATATCACCTTCTACACTTTATGTTTATTATAAGAATAAGGATGCGCTTATCATTAGTATATTTACTGATATAATAAAAGAACAAACAAAAATTAGCAAAAAACAACTTAATACAGACTTAGCTTATAAAATAAAACTCAAAACAATTTGGCGACAATGGCTCAAGTTTAGTGTAACTAATTTTAAGGAAATGAATTTTATGGAGCAAGTAAAACAATCACCTTATCTAGAAAAAATTCCAACACAAATAATAACTGAAAAACAGGGGTTGAGCGATACTCTTTTTAAAGTAGGTAAAGAACAAGAATTACTTAAAAATATTGATGATGAAATACTAACTTCTATTATAGGAAGCATGCTAAAAGTAAGTTCAGAGTTAATAATAAAAAATAAAATTAGCCTTAATAAAAAAGATACTGATATGATGTTTGCATTTTTATGGGACGCTATCAAAAACTAATTTTTTTTAACTTAAAAACGAATAAATATTCTTCTATAACGATACAAATGACTAAAAAACTAAAAACTATGAGCTTAATAATTATAAGTATTATATCCCTACTTACACTAGGGATAACGCTCTTCATAAACCTAAGCCCTGAATTTGGAGGATCTATAAATCAATTGCAAAAAATGAGATATGAAAAATCAGAAAACTATAATAATGGAAAGTTTGTAAATGAGGAAAAGGTTAATCTAGACATGAGTCTTACTGAAATAGGAAAATCTATTATAAAATATATAAACCCTCCTAAAAATACAAGCCCTAATAAAGAAATAGCAGTAGAAAAACTAGATTCCTTAAAAATTGCAACATATAAAGGAAAAACACGATTAATATGGTTTGGACACTCTACATTCTTAATGCAAACAAACACTAAGAATATACTCATTGATCCAATGTTTGGTATTACACCAGCACCACATCCAACACTAGGATCAAAACGCTTTAGCACAGAACTTCCTATTGAAATTGAGCAACTCCCAAATATTGATGCTGTACTTATTTCTCATGACCATTACGACCATTTGGATTATGGATCAATACAATTGCTAAAAAATAAAGTAGGAATATTTTACACACCACTAGGAGTTGGAACACACTTAATGGCTTGGGGAATTGAAGAAAAACGTATTATTGAACTAGATTGGTGGCAAGAACAAGAATTTGAAGGCTTAAAATTTGCCTGCACACCTGCACAGCATTTCTCAGGAAGAGGGTTAACTAATAGATCAAGTACACTTTGGTGCTCATGGGTTATACAATCGGAAACGGAAAGCATATTTTTTAGTGGAGATAGTGGCTATGGCCCTCATTTTAAAGAAATAGGGAACCAGTATGGTCCTTTTGACTTTGCAATGCTAGAATGTGGACAGTATAATGAAATGTGGAGTGAAATACATATGTTTCCTGAAGAAACAGTACAAGCAGGAATTGATGTGAAGGCTAAAAAAATAATGCCAATACACTGGGGAGCATTTAAACTTGCTATGCACAATTGGGCAGAACCTGTAGAAAGAATTATAAAAAAGGCAAACTCAGAAAATGTTAATTTAATAGTTCCAAAAATTGGTGAAATAATACTATTAGACTCTAATACAACAACCAAAACTAGTAATTGGTGGGAAGAAGAAAACAACTAAACGATATACCCTTATGGAAAAACTAAATGTAATTATAACAGGAGCAACAGGAATGGTAGGAAAAGGAGTTTTACTTGAGACCCTTAAAGATAATACTGTTAAAAAAGTACTAGTGATAAATAGAGAATCTGTTGGAATACAACACCCTAAATTGAAAGAGATTATTCACCAAGATTTTTTTAACCTTAAGGAAATTGAAAATGAACTTATCGGCTATAATGCTTGTTTTTTCTGTTTAGGAATTTCATCCTTTATGATGCCAGAAGATAAGTACACTAAAATCACTTATAATCTAACACTGAATTTTGCACAAACATTACATAGAGTCAATAATGGAAAAATGACTTTCAACTATGTTTCTGGAGCAGGAACAGATAGTTCAGAACAAGGAAAATCAATGTGGGCTAGAGTAAAAGGGAAAACAGAAAATGATATTTTAAATTTAGGTTTTGATGGTTTTTATGCCTTTAGACCTGCATATATAAAAGCAAATAAGGATGCACCTACAAAAACCTTAGTCTATAAAATACCGCTTTACTTAACCTTAGTATTACATCCAGTAATTGCTTTCCTGTTTCCAAACTTTACAACTACAACCCAATCAATTGCTAAAGCCATGATTGAAGTAGTAATAAATGGTTTTACAAAAGCCCAACTTGAAAGCAAGGATATTAATTTATTGGCTTCAAAGCTTTAGTTTTTTTACTTAAAAGAAATGGATTACTAGAAATAAACAAAAAAAAATATTCCTTTTGTCCTATAATTAATATTATGTTAAATTGTATTATTTAAATAAATGGGAGTATTACCTCCCACTTACCTTTTAACTTATTTCTTTAATTCTGCAATCAACTTCTTCATTTCCTCTGACTTTTCATAATCATTGTTCAAGTAATACAATTGCTTTAATGAAAGTAAAGTATTCTTATCCTCAGTATCTAACTCATGAGCAGTTTCCAAATATGGCAATGCTTTAGCAAAAGCTGCATCAGCTTGTTTTTTTAGTTTAGCATAAACAGTATTGTTAGATGTTCCGTTTGCTTTATTATTAGTTTCTACTCCACTATTAAAATAAAGCGCACCTAAGTTATAGTTTGCTCCAAATGCTGTAGGATTCAAATCCAAAGCTTTTAAATAATCTTTTTCAGCATTAGCAATATCCCCTTCTTGATCATAAATTGTACCTCTATTAAAGTACAATAAATCATTTTCATCATCCAAAGCAATTGCTTCACCAAGTTTTCCAATTAATTCTGAAGTTCTACCCAGTTGAATATACAAGTTAATTTCAGCATTGATAAGTGCTTGGTCCTCTTCAAACATATCTCTACCCAAAGCTAAATATTCTAATGCTTTATCTGTATTTTTTTCTTCAATATAAATATTACTCATATGAGTAAAAATAGAAGGCTCATTAAAGTTAATATCAATTAACTCCTGTAATAATTCTTTAGATTTAGTATTATCTTTCATCTTATAAGCAGAGAAAAAAGAATTATACAATATTGTTTCTTTCGTGATATTTCCTCTTTTTAATTGATCTTCTTCATCTAGTGGGATAATATCAAAAATAGCAGCATAATGCTTTAAAGCGCTATTATAGTTTCCTGCATTGTATTCGGAAATAGCATGGTTAAATAATTTATATCCACACTGTACCATTCCTGCTAATACATCCTCTTTTGCAGTCCATTTTCTTACAACTATCCTACCCTTTTTATCGGTTTGTAAACATTTTAAATGTGCTTCTGTTGCTTTAAAAACTGCATCTGCATCTAGTTCCCCTTGCTTTAAAGCAATTTGTAAATAGATTTTTGAACGGTAGTTCCACATTTTAGCATCATTGGATGTGCTTTCAGTTGCATAGGCTTCATCAATGTATTTTTTAGCATCTGCATATTCCTCATTCCTTAAGGCTATTGATGCATTTACTACATTATGACTTTGTGCAAATGTTACAATAGTAATTATTGCTAATACTAGAGTTAATATTCCTTTTCTTATCATGATTTCTATAGTTTAATTTCAGTTACTTTAAAGTTATATTTCATACCATCAGTGTTGGATTGTAAGTTTTGTAGTTTCTTTTTGATTAAGTATTTATTACCTACAATTACAATGGTCATTTTATCTGGGTGAATTTTAGCTTTTGCTAAAGCATTAATCTCATCCAAAGTAATGTTGTTCAATACATCTGTTTGAGCATCAATAAAACTCTCATCCAAATTATGCTTTAACATCTTGTTTAAGAATCCTAGCTTCTGTCCTGGCGATTCGTACTCCAAAGCCTCACTGTTTAAGATTGAACTTTTTGTAGAAGCTAACTCATCAGCAGTAACTCCAGTAGTTGTCATAGCATTTAACTCATTAAACATCTCTACTAAAGCACTATCAGTCGCTTCTGTTTTTACAGATGAAAACACTGTAAATGCTCCTGTATATTTAGATGCTCTGAAGAAAGAATAAACTCCATAAGTATATCCTTTATCCTCTCTTAAGTTTAGGAATAATCTACCACTTGCACCACCTCCTAATGGGTAGTTCATAATATTGGATTTAAAGTGATCGCCAGCAACATCAAACTTATCAGCCTTATGCCCTAAGAATATATTTGATTGTGAAGAACCTTCCTTGTCAATTAAATAGATTTGTGTTTCTAATTCAGCAGGATATTCAAAATCAGTAGGAGTTGGTACATTTACTGCAGTACCTTTCCAATTTTTAAGAAAATCTAATTTTGATAAAATACTCGCTTCATCAATATCCCCTACCACTACTAATGAGGCAACTGATGGAGAGTAAAATGCATCATAATAAGCTTGAATATCTTTCAGCTTAATTTTTTTCATTGTTTTGGTAGTTGCTGTTCTTCCAAATGGAGTTTCGCCAAATAATTTATTTTGAAAAGCAGAACTAGCTAAATATTGAGCATTCTTTTTCTGAGATTCTAAGCCCTCTAAGTTTTGTTTTCTAACTAATTTAAAGTCCTCATCAGTAAAGGCAGGTTCCATTAACTTTTCTTTTGCTAATGCTAAAGTAGCATCTAAGTTTTTGGTCAAACTTTCAATATACATATGTGTTTCACTACCGCTAGTTGAAAAATAAATAGTACTCCCTAACTTTCTTAAAGCAACACTAATAGCTTCAGCATCCTTATTCTTAGTACTTTCATTCATCATACTTGCAGTAAAATCAGCCAAACCAACTTTTTTAGCTTCTTCTAAAAGCGAACCTCCATTAAGTGTTAGCCTTAAATAAACCTTAGGCGTTTCTGAAGTTTGTGTTCCTATTACATGAATACCATTATCAAAAATAGTTTTATAGTACTTTGGTACTTGAGGTGCTTTAGGAGCTCCTGCAGTTGGCTGCACAGTCCTATCAAAATCATCCACAGGACGATTATATACTAAACCTTGGTATTGTGGGTCCTCTTTCAACATTAAGTTAGCATTAGGATTAATACTAATGATAGAATCTAACTCCTTAACAAATGGGCTTTTAGGACGAACAGTAGCAATTACTGCTTTTTTGTTTTTGATGTATTTATTGAACACACGCATTACATCCTCTCTAGTTACTTTTTGATATTGTTGTATAGAACTTGCAATGTTATTCTTTCCTCTACCTAACCACTCCATAGATGATATAGCAGACGCTTTAGAAGAAACGGAAGTTTTTTGGCTAATCATCATAGTTTCCATCTCAGTTTTTACCATAGCTAATTCCTCATCAGTAAACCCTTTTTCCTCCCATTCAGCAATTGTATTTCTGATATCTGCCTCAATATTATTGAAGTAAATACCTGGATCTTCCTGCCAATCAGGATAAGTAAGTACAGTAAAGTGGAACTCCCCTGCCAATTCACGACAAGGATGACTTACTGAAGCTTGAATTGCTTTTTCAGTTTTTACAAAGTTCTTATAAAAAATAGAATTATTTCCATCTCCCATTAAAGCTGCTAACATATCTAAAGCTGGTTCATCCTTATGATGGTTAGGTACGGTAGGGAAAACAATATCAGTTAAAGGTAAATATACATTATCAGTATACCCTGTATACACATCTGATGATAATCTTGGTGTACTTGCTTTTTGTCTTCTTACTGGTTTTGTTCCTCTATTAATAGAAGCAAAGTACTTTTCAACCAAAGGCATAACCTCTTCAGAAGTAACATCTCCTGAAATAGTTAATATTGCATTGTCAGGACCATACCATCTTAAAAAGAAGTCTTTCAAGTCTTGTAAAGTTGCTCTATCTAAATCATCAACATAACCAATAACTGGCCAATTATACGGGTGTGAAGGCGGATACAGAGTTTGGCCTAAAATTTCAGAACTCATTCCATACGGGCGATTAATTTGATTTTGGTACTTTTCATTTTTAACGGCATCTCTTTGGTTTTCAAACTTTTCTTGAGTTACTGCATTTAGCATAAAACCCATTCTATCAGCCTCTAACCATAAAGCAGTTTCTAAATAATTAGTAGGTACAGTTTGAAAATAAACCGTTCTATCAGAAGTAGTATTTCCATTCATTGACCCTCCTGCATCACTTACAATTTTAAAGTGCCTTTCATCCGCTACATGCTCAGATCCTTGAAACATCATATGCTCAAAAAAGTGAGCAAATCCTGATTTTCCAGCTGCCTCCCTATTACTCCCTACATGATAAGTAACATGCACCTGTACAATAGGGTCAGAATGATCTTCATGAATTAATACCTTCAATCCATTTGGTAATTCCCATTTCTCATAAGGAATATCCATAGGGTTAGAACTTGCTTCTTTTACTAAAGTAGTTTCAGTAATATCCTGTGCTACTAGAGTAGTTGCAAACAGTAATGCTGCCGCAAAAAAATTAGTTTTCTTCATTTTCTTCAGTTGTTTCGTTCGTATTATTATCTTCTGTATTTTCTTCAGTTGAAGTTTCATTTGTTTCTGGCGTTTCAGCACCTTCAACTACTTCAGCTTCAATTACATTTCCATCTTCATCTAACAATACAACTTCCTCTTCTTCCCATTTGGAAACTTTAGCAACTGAAGCAATACTGTCTTCATCTCTTAATCGGATAATTTTAACTCCTTGAGTTGCTCTACCCATTACTCTTAAAGTGTCTACACCAATTCTAATTGTAACACCTGATTTATTGATAACCATCAAATCATCAGCATCACTTACATTTTTAAGAGCAATTAGTCCACCAGTTTTTTCAGTTACATTAATTGTTTTAACTCCTTTACCTCCCCTATTAGTTATTCTGTAATCTTCAACTGCCGAACGCTTACCGTAACCGTTTTCTGAAACTACTAAAACAGATGATTCCATGTCATCAATACAAATCATACCAACAACTTCATCATCTTCAGAAGGTAATCTAATTCCTCTTACACCAGCAGCAGTACGCCCCATTGATCTTACTTTTTCTTCTTCAAATCGAATAGATTTACCAGACTTAACGGCCATCATAATTTGAGAATTACCTGTAGTCATTTTTGCTTCTAATAACTGATCTCCTTCACGGATAGTAATTGCATTAATACCATTCGTTCTAGGACGAGAATACTGCTCCAAAGAAGTCTTTTTAATTACCCCTTTCTTAGTACACATTACTATATAATGAGAATTGATATACTCCTCATCTTTTAAGTCCTTAGTATTGATGTAAGCCATCACTTTATCATCCTTAGGTAAGTTAATCATATTCTGAATAGCTCTACCCTTAGCTGTCTTTCCTCCTTCTGGAATTTCGTATACTTTCAACCAGAAACATCTACCTTGCTCAGTAAAGAATAACATGTAATCATGATTATTTGCCATTACCATTTCTTCTACAAAATCCTCATCTCTAGTGGTAGCACCTTTACTTCCTACCCCTCCTCTATTTTGAGAACGGTATTCACTTAATGAAGTTCTTTTTACATATCCTAAATGAGAAATTGTAATCAATACTTCCTCATTTGGTATCATATCTTCAATACTTACTTCTGAAGAAGAGTACTCAATAGTTGATCTTCTTTGATCACCATACTTTTCTTTTACTTCTTTCAAATCATCAGCAAGCATAGTATATCTTAAATTCTCATCAGATAGAATTAAATTTAAGTGCTTAATTTTTTCCATGATTTCAGCATGTTCTGCTTTAATCTTGTCCATCTCAAGTCCAGTAAGCTTCTGTAATCTTAAATCGAGAATTGCTCTTGCTTGTACTTCAGATAATTTAAAGTTATTAATTAACCCGTTTCTAGCATCCTCAGGAGTACGAGAAGAACGAATCAATTTAATAACTGCATCTAAATTATCCAATGCAATTAATAAACCTTCTAGAATATGCGCCCTCTTTTCAGCAGCAGCTAATTCATATTTAGTTTTTCTAACTAAAACTTCATGTCTATGATCAACAAAATGACCAATCAATTCTTTTAAATTCAATAACTGTGGCCTACCTTTAACTAAAGCAATGTTATTTACTGAAAATGAAGACTGTAGAGCAGTGTACTTATACAATTTGTTTAACACAATATTAGGAATTGCATCACGCTTTAAATCATAAACAATACGCATTCCATTTCTATCTGATTCATCTCTAATATCAGCAATACCTTCTAACTTCTTAGAATTAACTAAATCAGCAGTTTGTTTAATCATATTGGCTTTATTCACCATGTAAGGAATCTCCTCAACAATAATCTGCTCTCTAGTTCCAGTTTCCTCAAACCTCACTTTGCCTCTAATTACTACCCTACCTCTACCAGTTTCAAATGCCGAACGCACACCATCATAACCATAAATAGTTCCTCCAGTAGGGAAATCAGGAGCTTTTACATATTCCATCAAATCAGCAACCTCTAAATTTCCTCTCTTTTCAATATAAGCCAATGTACCGTTCACAACCTCAGTAATGTTATGTGGAGGCATATTAGTTGCCATACCTACCGCAATACCAGTTGTACCGTTTAAAAGCAATGCAGGCAATCTTGCTGGCAAAACAGATGGTTCTTTTAAAGTATCATCAAAATTTAAGTTCCAATCAATTGTTTCTTTATCAATATCCATCAGCATATCCTCAGCCGTTTTACGCATTCTAGCTTCTGTATAACGCATTGCTGCAGGATTATCGCCATCAACAGAACCAAAATTCCCTTGCCCATCAACCAGCATATAACGCAAACTCCATGGTTGAGCCATACGCACCATAGCATCATAAACAGATGTGTCACCATGCGGATGGAACTTACCAAGCACCTCCCCTACAATTCTTGCTGATTTCTTATAAGCTGTATTCGACTTAATTCCTAATTCATGCATTCCGAACAAAACTCTTCTATGTACCGGTTTTAACCCATCTCTAACATCTGGTAAAGCTCTTGAGACAATAACTGACATTGAATAATCAATGTACTTTGATTTCATCTCTTCCTCAATATTGATAGGAATTATTTTTTCGCCTAATGACATATTTTTTATCTTTTTTCGTTAAGGTAACAAATTAAAGAAATTTGCGTATTTTATGATAGTAATTCATTCAATTTTTAACGCTTAAGTTATGAACAATATTTGTTAAAAAAAATGAATCAATACTATTGTAGAATGTGCGATTTTAGTAGGTATCTTGCAAAAGATTTAGTTCAAATTAAAAACAACAAGTTATGAATACAGGATTTTCGAACAGAATGAAGGATGTTTTTACCTATGTAAGAGAGGAGGTAATTAGATTAGGCGGAGAAAGTATAGGTGTTGAACACCTGTTTTTAGGCATCTTACGAGAAGGTGGCGGTACTGCAATAGATACATTAAAAGGATTAGGAATTGACCCAAAGGACTTGCGTGTTATCATTGAAAGTAACATCACAAAAAGAGATAGCAGAGTAAATATTGATAAAGATAGTATTGATTTCAAGAAACAAACAGAAAGAATTCTTAAAAAATCAATAATGGAAAGGAAAAATTTGGGAGAAGATGAAATAAAAACAATTCATGTTCTACTTGCAATCCTACTTGACGAAAGCAATATAGTAACTATATCATTCAAACACCTTCATCTTAACTATGAAATCATCTTAGAGGAATACGAAACTCACAATATTGACATTAGCTCAAAACATGATGAGCCATTAGGTGATGATGAAGAAAATGATGATGATATTTTTGGACCAGCAACCCCAGAAAAACCAAAATCAACTTCAAAAAGTGCAACTCCAGTTTTGGATAACTTTGGAAGAGACTTAACAAAATATGCTACTGAAGGAAGGCTAGATCCAATAGTTGGAAGACATAAAGAAATAGAAAGAGTTTCACAAATATTGAGCAGAAGGAAAAAGAATAACCCCATACTTGTTGGTGAGCCTGGAGTTGGTAAGTCTGCAATTGCAGAAGGATTAGCTTTAAGAATAGTACAAAGAAAAGTTTCTAGAATATTATTCAACAAGAGAATCATAATGCTTGACTTAGCCGCATTAGTTGCCGGCACAAAATATAGAGGGCAATTTGAAGAAAGAATGAAAGGTATCATTAACGAATTAGAAAAGAATCCTGATATTATTTTATTCATTGATGAAATACATACTCTAGTTGGTGCTGGTGGTGCCTCAGGGTCGTTAGATGCCTCCAATATGTTTAAGCCTGCCCTAGCAAGAGGTGAGCTACAATGTATTGGCGCCACAACTTTAGACGAATATCGTCAGCATATTGAAAAAGATGGAGCTTTAGAAAGAAGATTTCAGAAAGTAATGGTTGAACCTACCTCAATTGATGAAACTATAGAAATTCTTACAAACATCAAGTTCAAATATGAAGAGCACCATAACGTAAGCTATACTGATGACGCTATCAAATCCTGTGTAATACTTACCGATAGATATATGAATGATAGATTCTTACCAGACAAAGCAATAGATGCATTAGATGAAGCAGGCTCAAGAGTGCATATTACTAACATTATTGTACCTAAGAATATTACTGATTTAGAAGAAGAGCTAGAGCAAATAACTATTAAAAAGAAGGATGCAATTAAAAAACAAAAATTTGAAATTGCTGCTGAGCTTAGAGACAATGAAAAGAAGCATGCCGCTCAGCTGGAACATGCCAAAAACATCTGGGAGAAAGAATTAAAAGCACACAAGGAAACTGTATCAGAAGAAAATGTGGCAGATGTGGTTTCTATCATGACAGGAATTCCTGTAAACAGAGTAGCCTCACAAGAAAGGAAGAAGCTATCCTCTATGACCGATAACATTAAAGGTAAAATTATTGGACAAGATGAGGCTGTTGAGAAAGTCGTAAAAGCTATCAGAAGAAATAGAGTTGGCTTAAAAGACCCAAACAAACCAATTGGATCATTTATTTTTTTAGGCCCTACTGGAGTTGGAAAAACTCAATTAACAAAAGCTTTATCAGAAGAAATGTTTGACTCACAGGAATCACTTATCAGATTAGATATGAGTGAGTACATGGAAAAATTTGCTGTAAGCCGTTTGGTAGGAGCTCCTCCTGGCTATGTAGGTTATGAAGAGGGTGGGCAGCTCACTGAAAAAGTAAGAAGAAAACCCTATTCTGTAGTTTTATTAGATGAAATTGAAAAAGCACATCCTGATGTATTCAATATGCTTCTACAAGCCTTAGATGATGGGCAAATGACTGACAGTTTAGGGAGAAAGATTAGCTTTAAAAATACTATTATAATCATGACTTCTAATATAGGAGCAAGACAATTAAAAGATTTTGGACAAGGTATTGGATTTAACACATCTGCTAAAAAAGATAATATGGATTCGCACTCTAAAGGTGTAATTGAAAAAGCTTTAAAAAGAGCTTTTTCTCCTGAATTCTTAAATAGGATTGATGATATTATTGTATTCAATAGTTTAGAGAAAAAAGATATCAATAAAATTATTGATATTGAAATGAATAGCTTACTTAAGCGCATTGACACTTTAGGATACAGTGTTAAAATATCGGAGGAAGCAAAAGATTTTATTGCTGATAAAGGGTTTGACGCTAAATTTGGTGCAAGACCTTTGAAACGTGCTATTCAAAAATACTTTGAAGATCCATTATCAGAAGAAATAATAAATGCCCAGGTAAAAGAAGGAGATACTATTAAAGTAAGTCTGAATAAAGATAAGTCTGCTTTAGAAATGAAAATAACTAAGCCTAAAACAAAAGTAAAAAAGTCTACCAAGAAAGAACAATAAAAAAAAGTCCACTTTGCAGTGGACTTTTTATTTATATAATATTTTTAGATTATTTTTTATTAGAAGATTCTTTTTCTTCCTCCATCACTTTTAGATAGGTATCCATTGCCGTTTCGCTCATTCCAGTAAAAGAGAACCCTCCATCATGAAACAGATTCTGCATAGTCACTTTCTTTGTATAATCAGAGAACATTGAAATACAGTATTCAGCACATTCATCAGAAGAAGCATTTCCTAAAGGAGATAAATCATTAGCAAACCTATAAAAACCATCAAAACCTGCAACACCACTTCCTGCTGTAGTATCAGTGGGTGATTGAGATATAGTATTAACTCTTACTTTTCTTCTTAATCCATAGTGATACCCAAAACTTCTGGCAATTGATTCTAGCATAGCTTTATTATCAGCCATATCATTATAAGTATGGAAAACCCTTTGAGCAGCAATATAAGATAAACCAACAACTGATCCCCACTCATTTAGTGCATCTAGCTCCCATGCTGCCTGCATAGTCTTATGAAAAGATAAAGCTGAAACATCATAACCTTTCATATTCCAATCATAATTTTGCTCGTAATACGCCCTACCTTTACGCACATTTACTGACATTCCTATAGAATGCAACACAAAGTCAATTTTTCCTCCCAACTCTTCCATAGCACCTTCATATAATGCTTTTAAATCTTCCATTGAAGTTGCATCAGCTGGAATAACTTTTGAACCAGTTTGTTCTGCTAATTCATTAATTGTTCCCATACGCAAAGCAATTGGTGCGTTTGTCAACACAAATTTTGCACCCTCTGCATGTGCATGTTCTGCAACTTTCCAAGCGATAGACTTACTATCTAATGCTCCAAAAATAATTCCTCTTTTTCCTTTTAAAATATTGTTTGCCATTTTGTATAATTTATTTTGCAAATATAAACTTATTGATTTAATAACTCTACAGCATTATCAATTGCTGCCTTAGTTAATTTTTTACCACTAAGAAGTTTTGCAATTTCTTCTATTCTTTGTTCTTTATTTAGCACAATTACATCAGAAATTGTACCCTTTCTATTTACTGTTTTCACTACCTTTAAGTGCGTATTTGCTTTAGATGCAATTTGAGGTAAATGTGATATTGCTACAAGCTGATTAGTTTTGCTAATTTCAAGCATCATATCCCCCATCAAACTTGCGATTTCACCACTTACTCCTGTGTCTATTTCATCAAAAACTAATGTATTTACTTTTGAGGATTGTGCAGTAATATACTTTATTGACAGCATTAATCTGGAAAGCTCTCCACCTGAAGCAACTTTTGAAACCTCCTGCAAAGCGCTTCCTTTATTAGCAGAAAACAGAAAAGTAATATCTGTATTTCCATTTTGATGAAAAGTATCAATAGTTTTTAAATTAACTTGAAACTGAGCATAAGGCATCCCTAAATTCTGCAAATGAGTCTCAATTTCTTTCTTCAGTTTTTCTAAAACTTTAATTCGTTTTTTTGTCAATATTTCTGATGAAATTTTTAATACTGATAACTGCTTAGTAATCTCACTTTGCTTTGCTTTTAATTGTAAATCAAATGAAGATGAAATTTGAATCTTTTGTTCTACTTCATCTTTAAAGTCAATCAATTCTTCAACAAACTGTTTTCTATGTTTTTGTAAGAGATTATTTAAAATATCTAAACGATTATTTAGCCTTAACAACTCTTCTGGATCAGCTTCTAATTTATTATTTACATCTGATAATTCAACATTGATATCATTTAGTTCAATCAACAAACTCTCCACCCTTTCTGATATTTCATTAAAAGAATCAAATTCCAATAACTGCCTTTTTATAGTTGAAATAGAAGTTAGAATACCTTGTTCATTATTCAGTAAAAACTCACTCTCTGAGATTGCTTTAGCAATACCATCTACATTCTCTAATAATGAAATCTGTTGTTCTAATTCCTCCTTTTCATTTACTAATAAATTTGCAGTATTTAATTCATCAAACTGATATTGCAAGAACTCTAATTCAGCTGCAGATAAACTTCCGGATTTTTTTATTGTAATCAACTCTGATTTTAATCTAGTATATCCCTTTAATTCATGCTGGTAATTTGCTAATTCTTTTTCTGATTTTGCCAACTGATCAATCAACTTAAATTGAGCATCTTCATCTTTTAGTAATACCGACTGATGTTGAGCATGAATTTCAACAACCTGTTTTCCAAAAGCAGTTAAAGTATTTAATAGCACAGGAGTATCATTTATAAAGGCCCTGCTTTTTCCATTTTGATTTATTTCTCTTCTTACAACAGTTTCTTCATCAAAATCTAAATCATTATCTTTAAAAAATTGATACCTAGATGAGTCAATTAAAAATACACCTTCAATAATACTTTTGGAAGTATTTTTATCTTCAGAAAAACGCTCTACTCTTTTTCCTAAAAGTAAAGATAAAGCATCTAGCATAATTGATTTACCAGCTCCAGTTTCTCCTGAAACAACTGTAAATCCATCCATAAAATTAATGCAAACATCTTTTAGTAAAGCATAATTTTGAATTTGTAAACTCTTTATCATTTACCTGAATCTGATGATTTAGTAATTGCTTGATATTTTGAAGAGTGAGAAGGATCAATTTCCATTAATGTTTTTGAAATTCTCGCTTTCTCATTTGGGAATGCTTCAGAGTAAATTTTTATAATTTCATCTGATTTTGCATCAAAAAATAACTTTAAAATAAATGCAGATGTATTTTCACGATAGATACTTTTTAAACTTTCTAAAGCTTCAGTAATTTCAAAACGAGCATCATCAGGCTCTTCTGCTAATTTATCCATTCCCATTCTATGGTAACGATACATGCAAGTATGAAAATCAGAATATCTTTGATCCATTAAATCATGCGCCAGCCAATATCTGTTCTTATCACTCTCAAAAGCCTTCCAACCTGTCTCTCTAGCATTTTGAGCATTACTTACAATTTTTTGAGCCACATTAAAGTATTCATAAGCTCCATCTTCAGAAAAAGTTGCAAAATCTAATCCTAAAATAATGTTTATATAAAAAGCTAAAACTGAAGTAAGATTAGACATGTGTGTTGCTTCTGAAAACTCTAATGATTGATACTCTAAATATTTAAAACTGAAGTTATTATCTAGATAATTAAATAAAGTAGATTTATATGAAGTTCCGTAAATAGGACGAGTACTTTGGATTTGAATAGAACCTTCAAACTCATCATTAGATATTTTTTTACTAATATTAATCATGATTGTACATTCAATTCTTTCTTCATTTTGAATATTAGCTGATGTCCATTTCTTATTATTTATAAATTCATAAATAGCAGTTTGCATGGTTTGAAAAACCTTTCTATCACTAGTTTGAACTTGACTAGAATTTACCCTAACATTGCAGAGTAATTCTTGGGCACCTACATCTACTATAGAAGCAACTAACAATAAACATACAAGCAGTTTTTTCATTAACTTAATTTAATTATTTTATTAATAATATCTTTTGCCACCTCATTCTTATCTTTTAACTCAAAATCAGTAATATTATTGGCTTTGTCAATAATAGTAATTTTATTAGTGTTATGCTGAAAACCAGCTCCTTTATTATTCAAAGAATTTAACACTATCATATCTAATTTTTTACGACTAAGTTTTGATTTTGCATTTTCAAGTTCATTTTCAGTTTCCAAAGCAAAACCCACAACAAATTGTTTATCCTTTTTCCTAACTCCCATTTCTGCTAAAATATCAGTGGTTTTTGATAAAGAAATACTTAAGTCTAAACCTGATTTTTTAATCTTATTTTCAGCTACAACCTCAGGAGAATAATCCGCTACTGCAGCTGCAAAAATTGAAATATCTGAATCAGAAAACAAAGCATCAACCTGATTATACATTTGCTCAGCAGTTTCTATCTTATAGGTAGTGATATTAGCATGTTTATATTCTAAACTTGTAGGACCCAAAACTAAATCCACTTTTGCACCTTGATTTGCAGCTTCAAGCGCAAGAGCAATCCCCATTTTACCAGACGACCTGTTTCCTATAAAACGAACAGGGTCAATTGGCTCATGTGTTGGACCAGCCGTAATCAGTACTCTTTTATTAGTTAAAGGCAAGTCCTTATTTAGTTCAGCAGTAATTAATTCAATTATTTCGGCAGGCTCTGCCATTCTACCCTCTCCTACTAATCCACTTGCTAATTCTCCAAATCCTGAAGGGATAAGAATGTTTCCATATTCTTCCAAAGTAGTGATATTTGCTTTAGTAGAGGGATGCTTGTACATATCCAAATCCATTGCAGGAGCAAAATAAACAGGACATTTGGCTGATAAATAAGTTGCTAAAAGCAGGTTATCACATTCCCCTGATTTCATTTTTGCCATAGTATTAGCCGTTAATGGGGCTATTACCATCATATCAGCCCACAAACCCAATTCAACATGATTACTCCATTCACCACTATCAGCATCAACCATTTTGGTCAATACAGGGTTTTCGGATAAAGTAGCCAAAGTTAAGGAAGCTACAAAATCCAAAGAAGCCTCAGTTTGAATTACTCTAACTGAAGCTCCTGCTTTTTTAAATAGGCGTACTAGTTCAGCTGATTTGTATGCAGCAATACTAGCAGTTATACCCAATAATACTTTTTTTCCTTTAAGCATCTTTATTTGAATCCTCTGCATCTTCTTCTACCTCAGTATCAGCATCACGCATATAGATTTCATCATTCAACAATTCCTTCATAGCTATTGCCCAAGGTTTTGGTAAGCTTTCATAAAATTTTGATACAGCAATTTGCTCTTGATTTTCAAAAACCTCATCTAACTGTTCTTGTGTTAATGCAAACTCTTCTAATTTTGACATTAACTCTTCTTTCATCTTTTCATTTACTTGTGCTGACCTTTTAGCCATTACTGATACAGCCTTAAAAATGTTATCTGTTTTTGCTACAAAATCATTTACATCCCTAGTAATAGTAGATTTCTGTGCACCTGTGTTCTTAAATTTCATCTTTGTTTTCTTTTAATTCAGTTAAAGTTTGATTTGTTTTATTGTATGTGTTTTCTAACCCCTTAATATAATTACTTTCAGGGTAGTTGTGTTTAAATTGCTCGTAAGCATCTAAAGTTGATTTTAACCTATCCTCAACCATAGTACTGATACTATTAATTGCTAATAAATAAGAAGATTTTACAATTAAGTAATGTACTTCTTCCCTATTTGTATAAGATGGAAAATCAATCAATACATTGTCCAATGCAATAATTGCTGATTTGTAATTTTCAGTAGTAAAATATTGTTTTGCATTTTCAAATGCCTTTTTAGATAAAATCCCTCTCAACTCATCTAATAAAGTATTACACTCTTCTACTCTTTTACTAGCAGGATATTTATTGACAAAAGCTTGCAATTCCTTTATTGCCTTATAATTATTAGTTGCATCAAGCGAAAAATTAGGGGCTTCCAAATAATAACAATAAGCAGCCATATAAGCACATTCTTCAGTGTGCTTGCTGTTTGGGTAATTTTGAGTATAATTCTTAAATAAATAAGCCGCCATTAAATTATCACTAGCAGAATAATGACAATATGCAAAATAATAACTTACCTCTTGCATTTTTGAAGTACCTCTAAGCACTGTAGATAATTCATTAAACAAAGGCATTGCTCTATTAAAATCTTCTGCTTCATAATATGCAACTGCTTTTGTGTACTTATAGTTATAATCATCACTCTTTAGTACTTTCTGATATTCTCCACAGGAATTAAGCACTAAGGCAAGTAATAGTATAGTTGTTATTTTTCTCATCATAATTTTAATGGTGCAAAGATAAATGGTATAATTGGATATTCCTAAATTATTTTTATATCTAGTAAACTGCAATAATTTGAATTTATTGCTTTAATATTGAAGTGATTTTTGGGCTCATTGGTTTTGTTGTTGAGTAAAAGTAGTTCACAAACTCTCCCTCACCATCAACTACATATTTTTGGAAGTTCCACTTTACTGAAGAACTGGATTTTCCGTTTATCTTCTTATCCGTTAACCAGCTATAAAGTGGATGCTTCCTCTTTCCTTTCACCTCAATTTTTTCGGTTAGTAAAAAACTAACACCAAAGTTATTAGTGCAAAACTGCTGAATCTCTTTTTCAGTTCCTTTCTCTTGTTCCCCAAACTGATTACAAGGTAAACCAATGACAACTAAACCCTCTTTAAATTGCTGATGCAACTCTTCTAAACCAGCATATTGTGGAGTGAAACCACATTCTGAAGCCACATTAACAAACAAGATATGCTTGCCTTTAAAGGCGCTTAAATCGATAGGATTACCGCTAATGTCATTAATAGCTACATCATAAATTGATTCTTGAGCATTACAAGTAGTAAAGGTAAATAGTGCCATAATTATTAGAATTATATTTTTCATTACTTCATCAAACTCTTGAGTTTATTTTTTATTGCATCACTTGCTCCAACTAATGGAGGGCGAACAACCGACTTACAAATTCCCAACAATTCCAAACACGCTTTTACTCCAGTAGGATTTCCCTCAGCATAAAGTGGCCCATAATAATCATAAAGACTATAATGCAATTGATTTGCAATTTTCTTATTGCCTGACATTCCAAAAGAAACCATATCGGAATATTGTTTTGGGTGCGACTGACCAATTACTGAAATCACTCCCTCTGCACCCATGTGAATCATAGGCAATGTAAGTCCATCATCACCTGAAAGCACCACAAAATCAGAAGGTTTATTTTTAATAATATTCATGATTTGATCCATATTACCAGAAGCCTCTTTTACCGCCACTATATTTTCAAAATCATTTGCCAAACACATAGTAGTATCAGCAGCCATATTTGAAGCTGTACGCCCAGGAACATTATACAAGATAATTGGCAAAGGACATGCTTCAGCTATCATTTTATAATGCTGGTAAATACCATCCTGTGTAGGTTTGTTATAAGCTGGAGAAACTGAAAGCACAGCATCAACACCTGCAAAATCCGTATTTTTCATTTCCTCAACTAAAGCCAATGTATTATTTCCTCCAATCCCTAACACTATAGGCAATCTTCCTGCATTTATTTTTTTGCAAAACGCAATTACTTCTTGCTTTTCAGTTTTTGACAAAACTGCACTTTCACCAGTGGTTCCCATCAATACTAAATAATCAATTCCTCCATCAACCTGATGATTGACTAACTTTTCAAGTCCAATATAATCAACACTAAAATCCTCATTGAATGGCGTAATAAGTGCCACTCCAGTTCCTTTAATTTTATCCATATTACTTATTTATTAAGTTGATGTAATGCTTTATTTCGTGCATGAGTTTTTCCATGCTTTTATCTTCTTTCAGGGCAATCATTAAATCATAAATTTCATAACCTTCCTCATGTTGCCCAATCTTAAAATGTGCGATAGAACTTGCTACTAAATATTTGATAGGGATACAACTACTATCACATAAATTTATCAAAATATCATACTCCTTTTTCACAAAATTATCAATGATATAATTCTGTGGCTTATAATACCAGTTAAGGTCTTTTTGACAAAAGAAATCATACTGCAATTTTGGTGTATGATGAAATGATAATTGCTTTGAGTTTACAAACCCTAAAGCCTTTACATCCTTCTTCAAATTGAAAAAGTAATCCACAAAAGGTTTCACTTGCTTAATTTGTGCTTCTGAAGTAGCATCATACAATATCCCTACTGACTTTGCAGCCTCCAAATTACAAACTTCTTTTAAGCGTTTATTTGTTTTCAAATCTCTCTGAAAAACCCATTGCCCAATTTTTTGCTTTATATTTTCTATAAATTGCATTAACTAATTTTTGCTAAAAATTTATTTTCATTTACTAGGGGAATCCCTAGAGATTCTGCTATCTCTTTTTTACTAGGACCCATATTTTCTCCAGCTAAAACAAAAGTAGTGCTTTTTGAAATAGAACCTACATTTTTACCGCCATGTTCTTCTATCATTTTCTTAAGATCAGCCCTACTATATTTTTCAAACACTCCTGAAACAACAATTTTCATTCCTTTTAAATGTTCTGATTTTATGGTGTCTTCAATTGCAGATACAAATTGTAATTCTGAATTTTTAAGAGCAGCTACTAGGTCAATATTTTTTTGTTTTGAAAAATATAAAACGACACTTTCAGCAATCTTATCTCCTATTTCGTCTACTGCAACTAAGGTTTCTATATCTGCAATGAATAGTGTATCAATCGTTTTAAAATGCTTTGCTAATATTTTAGCTACAGTTTCTCCAACATACCTTATTCCAAGCCCAAACAATACTCTTTCAAAAGGAATCTTTTTTGAAGCTTCTATTCCTAGCAAAAGATTATCTGCCGATTTTTCCGCAATTCTATCTAAAGGCAATACATCTTCTTTTTTCAAAAGATACAAATCAGAAATCTCTGAAATTAACCCCTCTTGAATTAATAGCTCTATCGTTTCCCCACCAAGCCCATCAATATTCATAGCTTTACGACTAATAAAATGCTCAAACTTACCTTTTATCTGTGGAGGGCAACTTTCATTATTTGGGCAATAATGCTTTGCATCTCCTTCTTTGCGAACCAAATCAGTAGTACAAGAAGGGCATTTAGAAATATATGCAGTTGGCTGAGAGAACAAATCTCTATCCTTTAATTCCACACCAACTACTTTTGGGATTATCTCTCCTCCTTTTTCTACAAAAACTTTATCGCCTTCACGAATATCTAGCTTTGCAATTTGATCGGCATTATGCAAGGAAGCCCGTTTTACAGTTGTACCTGCCAATTGTACAGGCGCTAAGTTAGCAACAGGAGTAATTGCTCCTGTACGGCCGACTTGATAAGTAATTTCATTTAGGGTTGTTGAAACTTGTTCAGCCTTAAATTTATAAGAAATTGCCCACCTTGGTGATTTTGCGGTAAAACCCATTTCCTCTTGTAAGTCAATATTATTTATTTTAATTACAATTCCATCAATTTCATAGGGTAAATCATGGCGTTTTTCATCCCAACTATTGATAAATCTCAACACATCATCAATAGTACTATATTTTTCTATTTCTGATGGAATCTTAAAACCCCACTCCTTTGCTTTTTGCAAGTTATTATAATGATTATTGCTTGGTAAATTATCACCTAATAGATAATACAAATAACAATCTAAAGGACGATTAGCAACTTCCTTTGTGTCCAACAACTTCAAACTTCCAGAAGCCGTATTTCTAGGATTTGCGTAAGGTTCTAATCCTTGTTCAATCCTTACTTCATTCATATTTTCTAATCCAGCAATCGGCAAGAAAATCTCTCCTCTAATTTCAAATCTATCAGGATAATTTCCTTTTAACTTGAGAGGTATGCTTTTTATGGTTTTTACATTTTCAGTAACATCATCTCCCTGGGTCCCATCACCTCTTGTTAATGCTTGTTTTAACTCTCCATTTTCATAAGTCAAACTAATAGAAACACCATCATATTTTAACTCACATACATAGTCAAAATCATCATCTGTAAGCTTTCTTAATCTTGTATCAAAATCATGTAAATCCTCAGCTGAATAAGTATTCCCTAAGGATAGCATTCTGTATTTATGCTTAACTGTTTTAAATGCTTCCAAAACATTACCTCCTACCCTTTGTGTTGGGGAATTTGCATCAAACAAATCAGGATTTTTATTTTCTAACCCTTGAAGTTCAGTCAATAATTTATCAAATTCAAAATCAGAAATTGAAGGAGTGTCCAACACATAATATGAATGATTGTGATCAGCCAACTCCTTCCTAAGGAATTCTATTCTTTCCTTTTCATTCATTTATTTTTGATAAGGAAGATGTGAATCATGTAAAATCATTTTTAAGTTTCCATCAATTTTTTTTAACACTATGGAATATTCTACTTTTAAATCAGGTTCATTTTCCATACCAAAAAAGTAATTCCCCATGCAAATTGCACAGTCTTGGGTAATTTTTATTCCTGCATTTTCCCATCTTACAGTGTTCCACCCTTTAATTGCAAAACCTCCATCTTCTGAAAAATCAGTATTACCTCCAACAAAATAGGAAAGTGCTGCTAACTTATCCAGTCTGAATTGAGCATCAGCAGCAAGAGTTGGTTTAAAAAGTACTTCTTCCGTTTCATAAGCATAAAGTTTACTTATAAATTCTTTTGCTTCAGCAACATGGCCTCCACCATTCTTAAAAGTAGTACTCATACTTATTATACCATTTCCCCACTCCTTCTGGAATTGTAAAACTTCTTCTTTTGTAATCATCTCTTATCTTGTTTTTTTGATAATCAAAAATAACTAATTCTTTGTGGCTTTAATCATTCTATCCTTATCGTTTATGTCTTTTTTCAACTTAATATCAACAAAACCAATCTTGCTTAACATTACAATGGTTTTATCTGCAAATTGCTCATTAATTTCAAAGAATAACTTCCCATTATTATTTAAACTTTCAAATGCTAATTTTGCAATTTTATTATAGAACAATAAAGGGTTTTTATCAGATACAAACAAAGCCAAATGAGGTTCATATTTCAACACATTATCAAACATCATTTCCTTTTCAGATTCTAAAACATAAGGAGGATTACTTACAATAATTTCAACTTTTGGCAAATCATTTGAAATCAAAATATCTTGATGAATAAAGTTGATTTCTACTCCATTTATTTTTGCATTTTGCCTAGCAACCAACAAAGCATTATTTGAAATATCAATAGCTGAAATTACAGCTTTTTTATTCTTTGCAAGAGCAATTGGGATACAGCCAGTTCCCGTTCCTATATCTAGTGCTGAAGAAAATTCTTCTTTCAAAATCCAATCCACTAACTCTTCTGTCTCAGGTCTTGGAATCAAAGTATATTCATTTACTTTAAATTTCAGTCCGTAAAATTCTGTTTCACCTAGGATGTACTGCAGTGGTTTATTTGTTTTCAAAGCACTAACAATTTGCTTAAACCTATCTGAAACATCTTTTGAAACATCTCTATTAGCATTTATTATACAATCTGAGCGAGTATAACCTAGAAGATATTCAATACTGATATAAGTCCAAGAAACCACCTCTCCTTCCTTAGCAACTTCACTAAGTTCATCTTTAAAATATCCAATAATATTACTGACCTTTTCCACAGGACAAATGTAATAATTTGGCTATTTTTGAGGCATGCAAAATCAGGAGTTTTTCATGAAAAAGTGTTTAGACTTAGCTTCCAAAGGCTTAAGAGATGTTTCGCCAAACCCAATGGTAGGTTCAGTTATCGTTTATGAAGGTGAGATAATTGGAGAAGGTTATCATGAGAAATATGGTTCTCATCATGCAGAGGTAAATGCAATTTCTAGCGTTAAAGATAAAAGTTTATTGACAAAATCAACTCTTTATGTAAACCTTGAGCCATGTGCACACTTTGGAAAAACACCACCCTGCTCCAACCTAATAATAGAACATAAAATACCTAAAGTAGTAATTGGCTGTGTAGATACTTTTTCAGAAGTTGCAGGGAAAGGAATTGCAAAAATGGAGGAAGCAGGTACTGAAGTAATTATTGGTGTATTGAAAAAGGAAAGCAGAGAACTAAACAAACGCTTCTTTACATTCCATGAGCAAAAAAGGCCTTATATTTTTTTGAAGTGGGCAGAAAGTAAAGATGGGTTTATTGCTCCGAAAAATCAAACAGAACCTTTTTGGATGACCTCTAGTGGTTCAAAGAAATTAGTACACCAATGGAGAGCAGAAGAAGATGCTATTTTAGTGGGGAGAATTACTACAGAAAAAGACAACCCATCCCTTACAGTTCGTGAAGTTGAAGGAAAAAATCCAACACGAATTGTAATTGATAAAGATTTAAAACTTGACACTAGTTTAAACTTATTTAATTCTGAGGCAGAAACTTTGATTTTCAACTCAATTAAATCAGAAAAAATTAACACTAATCAGTTTGTTAAAATTGACTTCAACAATTTGATTGAAAGTGTTTTACAAGAATTATATAAACTAAGTATTCAATCAGTAATTATTGAAGGAGGAAGTAAAACTTTACAATCCTTTATTGATAGTAACCTATGGGATGAAGCAAGAATTTTTACAGCTAATAAAACATTAGCAGAAGGAGTTATTACTCCAAATATTAATGGTGAAATAATAGAGGAGCTAGTTATTGGAACAGATAATTTAGAAATCATTGTTCCAAAAAGATAATTTGATATTGGAGGATAAATACACAGAGGTAAAAAACCACACAACAGGAATTTACAAAGAGAAAGGAAGTAAATTTATTGCTTACTCCTACCCTGTTTATTCCGAGCAAGAAGTAAAAGAAAAATTAGAAGAAGTTAAAAAAATAGAATATGCAGCTCGGCACCATTGCTATGCTTACATCCTTAATCCTGATAAATCAGCACAAAGAGCAAATGATGATGGAGAACCTTCTTCTACTGCTGGAAAACCCATTCTTGGCCAAATCCTTTCCAATGATCTAACCAATATTTTAATTATTGTAGTTCGTTATTTTGGAGGAGTAAAACTAGGTGTCCCTGGATTGATTCGTTCTTACAAAACTGCTGCAGCTGATGCCATCAGCAATGCTACAATGATTACTAAAACTATAAAAGAACAGCATGAAGTATCCTTTAAATACCCTCAAATGAATGATGTTATGCGTTTAGTAAAAGAATTTGATTTAGAAGTTGTAAATACTGACTTCCAGATAAATTGTAAACTTACATTTGCAGTCCCAAAAAGTAAAGCAAATGATGTTGTTAATACTTTTAAAAAGAATCATGAATTAAGAATAAAAAACTTAAAAATAAGATAATGGAATTATTAAAACAAATGTGTGAAGTTCACGCTCCTGCAGGAGAAGAATTAGCAATGAAGGAGTTTTTATTAAATTATATAAATGAAAATCAAAACTCTTGGAAGGTAAAACCTATCCTACATCATGGTGCTGGGTTTCAAGACAATTTAATGCTAGTTTTTGGCGAGCCTAGAACTGCTATATTTGCTCATTTGGATTCTATAGGATTTACAGTAAAATACAATAATGAAATTGTAAAAATTGGAGGACCTGTAACTACTGAAGATATTGTATTAGTTGGTGAAGATAGCCAAGGAAAAATTGAAGGTAAAATCATCAAAAATGAAGATGGAATCTTTATTGATTTCAACAGAACAATTGATAGAGGTACTTCTCTAACATTTAAAGTAGATTTCAGAGATACAGATGAGTTTATACAAAGTTGCTATATGGATAACCGATTAGGCGTTTGGAACGCTTTAGAGGTTGCTAAAACCCTAGAAAACGGAATAATTGTATTCTCTACTTGGGAAGAACATGGTGGTGGTTCTGTAGGGTATTTAGGAAAATTTATTCAAGAAAAATATGGAGTAAACCAAGCTCTAATTTCTGATATCACTTGGGTTACTGAGGGTGTAAAACACGGAAAAGGCTGTGCAATCTCTTTAAGAGATAGCGGAATTCCAAGAAAGTCATACATCAATAAAGTAGTAGCTATTGCTAAGAAATCAGGTATTAACTTCCAATTAGAAGTGGAAGATGCAGGTGGAAGTGATGGAAACGGATTGCAAAAAAGCGATTACCCTTGGGATTGGTGCTTTGTTGGTGCTCCTGAGGACAATGTACATTCTCCAGATGAAAAAGTACATAAGGACGACATCAAAGCAATGGTTGCTTTGTATTCTGAATTAATGGAAAAACTTTAAAGTCTTTTTTTCAAGCCTTCTTCTTTTATCCTTATAAACAAGAAATATATATTCCAGATAAGAATAAGAGCAAAATAAACAATCTCAAATACTCCATAGGATGGAAAAGGGAGAAGTAATAAAGTTGAAAATAACATTGCTAACCCTATAAAAATTGAGAACATTCCTCTCCTTATATATTTGAAAGAGCGAAATAACCCAAAGCAAAAAATAAAAAGATTGTAGCTAAAGAAAAATAACACAGCAGGTATTTGATGAAATAACTCATATTCCATTGAAATACTAGCTGTAAAAACTAAAGATATGCTAGAAGAAATAAGCATAATTTTTAATGGATACCTAAACCTTTTCTTTTTAAAATAAAACCTAAGTGAAGTGTAGGCATTCCAGAAGATACCTATAGCTAAAAACACTAAAGTTGTATTCCAAAGTAAGAAGGTTGGTTCTAATACTCCAAAATGTGAAAGAGGCTTGTTAATTAGATTAAAATCAGGAATTTTATACCAACAAAAAAGAGGAGTGAAAATACCAAGTAAAATACAAAAGATAATAAATAATCTTCTTAGAAATTTTACTTTTAAATACTCCATAATTTACTATTAGTAAAAATTAATATCTTTTACAGGAGAGTCAACAATAATAGTATCGCAAAAAGTACTAGTTGCTAAATTATATTTATATATCGTATTATTTGCACCTATAGCATCATTTACAAACAACATATTAGCATAACCTATTGTTGTATCATTAACAGCATAACTTTCAATTGATGTTTCCAAAATATCAGATGTAAAATTTATTTTTTGAGAAATACTAGTTCCATCATTATTCATTTGGTAAACACCATTAATTGCTGTAAAGAAATATTTAGAATCTGAAACATCAGAAACTAAGTTTTGAGCATTATAGATATTACTAAGAGTAATATTCCAATCTAATTCCATATCCCAAGGATCTATTTTACTTAATGATGATTCCGTATTACTTGAAGAATTATTTGGATCATAAATACCCTTACAAAGTACTTTTAAGTTACTAATCCAAACTACAGAATTAGGATTGTCACCAACTTCAATACTTCCCATAAAATCAGACAAAGGAATCACTCCATCTCTATAATCAATAGCAACTATAGTAGTATCTTTTAAAGAATCAGCAACTGCCCCACTATTTAATACAATTGATCGATACCATGAGCTTGCAATAAATGTTGGGACTGTATTTTCACCTGTCTCAACTTCAGCAGTAATATCTAAATTATTTAAATCAACTACCTTTACCTTAGCGTCACCCTTATCAACTACAAATAACCTATCAAAATTTACAAAGTCAAAATCAACAACATCAACAAAACCATTAACAACATCTTTATTTTCAAAAGTTTCAATATTAGCAGTTACAATCTGATTTCCTGCTGCAATATAGGCCTTTGTTCCTTTGAATTTAATCTTAGAAACTGAAGAAATTGAAGTTCCGTTTACCCCTTTAAAAATTTGATTTTTAACCACTTCACCATCATAAAAACTAACTCCATTTTCAGTAGCAATATACATACCTTTACCATAATCACTTGGCAACACAGGTGTTTCAACTGTATCTTCTTCCTTACAAGAAGAAACAAATACTAAAGCAATAAGTAAATAGTTAATTAATTTCATGTGATAAATTTTTAGCAAATATAAAAAAAAGGGAGGCAATGCCTCCCTCAATAAAACTTAATCTTATTTACTCAAGATTTATTCAGCAATTAACTTCTTTGTAATCATTCCTGAAGTTGTATTTATTTCAATT
>TARA_B110000008_G_scaffold173189_1_pt1 | contig 41574 bp, 38 predicted proteins | sample TARA_B110000008 | Tara Oceans TARA_B110000008 (sample SAMEA4396496) | marine metagenome | biome: Westerlies Biome; feature: [DCM] deep chlorophyll maximum layer (ENVO:01000326); material: water (ENVO:00002006), including particulate matter (ENVO:01000060) such as... | depth 40 m
GAAGTGATGGGCTGCGGCATGGTTCACCCTAAAGTATTTAAAGAGTCGGGCGTTGATGCTGAAAAGTATTCTGGTTTCGCTTTTGGTATGGGTGTAGAGCGTTTAGCAATGTTGCGTTATGGCGTAAATGATTTGCGTTTGTTCTTTGAAAATGATCTGCGTTTTTTGCAGCAATTTAGATAGTTTGAGGTCATTGCGCGGACACAGCACCTTTTGTTTTTCTTGAGGCAGCACGCTACAAGTACTTCCCTGTAAGCTCTGCTATAACATCCATGTTATAGAAGGCCTTACAAGAATAACAAATCTCCTGTTGCGCAATGACGAGTTAATTTATTCCCAGTGTTCAAAGAATACTGGTAGAGCAAAAGATCGAGAGTAGCTTTGGTGATTGCCTCTGCCGGCCATCCACCGCAGGGATGCGGTGGCTGAGCTTACAGGACGTATTTACAGCGTGCCAAAGAGGTAACACCAAAGGTGCGAAATCGATCTGAGCAAGAAACATATTCGGAAGGCAGGTAAATAACATGCAGTTCAGTGAATTATGGTTACGAGAGTGGGCAAACCCAACTCTTGAAACACAAGAATTAGTCGACCAAATCACCATGGCGGGTTTGGAAGTAGACGCAATCGAAGCCGCAGCAGGCGAGTTCAGCGGAATCGTTGTTGCGCAAATAGTAAGCTTTGAAAAGCACCCAGAAGCCGACAAACTGAATGTTTGTAAGGTAACGGACGGTAGCGAAGAATTTCAAATCGTTTGTGGCGCACCTAACGTTCGCGAAGGTATGGTTATTCCTTTCGCAAAAATCGGTGCAGTATTGCCTAGCGAAGATGGCAAAGGCTTCAAAATTAAAAAAGCCAAGCTACGCGGCGTAGAATCCTTCGGCATGTTGTGTGCGGAAGAAGAAATGGGTATTGCCGATAAGTCTGATGGCTTGTGGGATCTTCCAGCAGACGCACCATTAGGTGTTTGCATGCGCGAATACCTTGGTCTTACTCGTAACGGCCGTGACGACAAAATTATCGACGTAGACCTTACGCCAAACCGCGGTGACTGCTTAAGCATTGCCGGTTTGTCACGTGAAGTGGGCGTATTAAATAAAGTAGATGTAACGGCTCCAGTTATTGAAGCGGTTGCACCAACGATTGATACTGCGATCGACGTTCAGCTACAAGCCCCTGATGCATGCCCACGTTATGTTGGTCGTGTAATCAAAGGCATTAACATCAAAGCGGCTAGCCCACTTTGGATGCAAGAAAAGCTACGTCGCAGTGGCATTCGTTCAATTGACCCAGTGGTTGATGTAACGAACTTCATCTTGCTAGAGCTTGGTCAGCCAATGCACGCATTCGATCTAGCCAAGCTAGACGGCGGCATCATTGTTCGTAAAGCGACACAAAACGAAACCTTGGTTCTGTTAGATGACCAAGAAATTAAATTAAACAGCGATACTCTAGTGATTGCTGATAACAGCAAAGCATTGGCCATGGCGGGTGTGATGGGCGGAGCTGATTCTGGCGTCAATGCAGAAACAACTCAAGACATCCTACTAGAGTCGGCTTACTTCAATCCAATCGCGATTGCCGGTAAAGCACGTAACTACGGCTTACACACAGACTCTTCACACCGCTTTGAGCGTGGTGTTGATTTTGAATTGCAGCGTAACGCGATTGAACGCGCAACGGCTCTATTATTAGAAATCGTTGGTGGTGAAGCAGGCCCTGTGGTTGAAAAGATCTCAGACGCTGATTTACCAAACTGTGCAGAAATTACATTGGTAGAAGCAAGCATCGAAAAGATGTTGGGCTTAACTATTGAAGCCAGCGAAGTTGAAGAAATCCTAGTTCGTTTAGGAATGAATGTTTCGAAAGTAGACAACGGCTGGAAGGTGATTGCACCGAGCTACCGTTTCGACATGGCGATTGAAGCAGACCTAATCGAAGAACTGGCGCGTATCTACGGCTACAACCGTTTACCAGTACGCACGCCAATGGCCGCAACGCCATTATTGCCAGTACCTGAAAACGAACTAGCAATGAAAGACGTTCGTCGTCAGCTAGTCGGTCGTGGTTATCAAGAAGCGGTTACTTACAGCTTTGTTGACCCAGCGACGCAAAAATTATTAGACCCTGAAGTTGCTCCGTTAGCACTTGCTAACCCGATCTCAGCTGATCTATCAGTAATGCGCACGAATTTGTGGGCAGGTTTGGTTCAGACTGCCGTTCATAACATCAAGCGTCAGCAGCCTCGTGTTCGTTTGTTTGAAACGGGCTTAAGCTTCGTGCCTCAGCCAGGTAAAGATCCAAGTAATCTAGACGAAAGCTTAGTGCAAGATCCTAAGCTAGCGATGCTATTGACCGGTACGCGCACTGAGCAAAGCTGGTCTGAAGGCGATGAAAACGTTGATTTCTTCGACTTAAAAGGCGATTTCGAAAGTTTAATTGCTCGCACTGGCAGCCAAGCACGTTATGCGTTCGTTCCAGCAGAGCATCCTTCATTACAGCCTGGCCAAACAGCTCGAATTGAACTGGATGGTATTGCCGTTGGTTGGATTGGCGCATTACACCCTAACTTGTCAAAACCTCTAGGGTTGAAGCAAGCCGTGTATTTGTTAGAAATTAGCTTAAAAGCCGTACGTCAGGTAGAAGTTCCTGCATTTAAGCCACTTTCTAAGTTCCCTGAGATGCGTCGTGACCTTGCATTAGTCGTTACCGATGCCACACCTGTTGCCGATGTTATGTCGCTAATTCGTGAAAAAGCAGGGGATTACCTCACGAAGTTAAACCTTTTTGACATTTATCAGGGCAAAGGTATTGATCCAGATAGAAAAAGCTTAGCTTTGGGCTTGACGTGGCAGCATCCTTCGCGCACTCTGAATGAAGAAGAAGTGAACGAAGCTGTTGAAAATGTACTCGCTCACTTGGCAGATAGGATTGACGCACAATTGAGAGGCTAATATGCGAGCTCTTACCAAGGCAGAAATGGCGGAACGCCTGTTTGAAGACCTAGGTTTGAATAAACGTGAAGCGAAAGAAATGGTGGATCTCTTTTTCGATGAGATTCGCCACTCTTTAACGCATAACGAACAAGTGAAGTTGTCAGGCTTTGGCAACTTCGACCTGCGTGATAAAAGTCAACGTCCAGGGCGTAACCCAAAAACGGGTGAAGAAATTCCGATTTCTGCACGTCGCGTTGTTACCTTCAAACCCGGACAAAAATTAAAAATCCGAGTAGAAGCTTATGCAGGAAGCGAGTCTCAATAACGAGCTCCCACCCATACCATCCAAGCGCTACTTCAGTATTGGTGAAGTCAGCGAGCTATGTGATGTAAAACCCCATGTTCTGCGTTACTGGGAACAGGAATTCACTCAGCTAAAACCTATTAAACGTCGTGGTAATCGTCGCTATTACCAACGCGAAGACGTTATTCTTGTCCGTGAAATTCGCAGCTTACTGTATCAAGAAGGCTATACCATCAGCGGCGCTCGGCAAAAGCTGAATGACCAAAGTGGTGACGAAACCGCAGCTCACTTTGATCGTGCTTTAATTAAAGATATGTTGGCTGAACTCGCCGAATTAAAAGATATTCTTGAAAACTGAACCGTTTTAGACAAACCTAAATGAGTAAGAAGCTTCCAATTATCAAGCACTTAGGTATAATCTGAAATACTTAAACAAAGACGCTTCTTTTCTAAAAGAACATTTGTTTGAGATTGTCGGAATGTAGCGCAGCTTGGTAGCGCACTTGTCTGGGGGATAAGTGGTCGCAGGTTCAAATCCTGCCATTCCGACCAATTTAATTTAAGTAAATCAATACCCTTCAATTTTCAGCAGTACACTTCTTCATTATCTCGTATATAAAGCTATTCAAAATCACCTAAATGCAGATTTTCATTGTCTATTCTATTTAATAGTTTCAAACTTTCTGTTCTTCTAGATTAGATCTACCATGAATAAGTTCAGCAACTTCATATCTAACTGCATACATGCCTTTATTAATGGCTGGTGTAAATAGCCAGCAGAGCATCTGTCAGAAAAATCTAATGAGGGTCATGATTTTAGCAATTTAATACGTAGATTTTTCTCCAAGCTAGGAAAGAGTGAAAAGCATTATAAAATATCGATAATTTTTAATTGCTTCAGCACTCTTTACACCTATTTTTTAGACGTCTGGCAGACGGTTTTGTGTACCTTGAGTTGGTTATTGCAGAGTATAAATAAAGGTCATTCTCTGTTTAATGTTTTGGCATAAGCAGGTGACAGGTTGATGTGTTTATAATCGTTATTAACAAAATTTAGTAATCGCTTATCCATAACGGCTCGCCATAGCGGTGGGATTAAACTAAGAAACATCATTAACGGGTAACCAGCAGGCAGCATGGGAACTTGTTGGTAATCACGCAGTATTTGATATTCTCGTGTGGCATTAGCATGATGATCAGAGTGGCGCTGAAGTTGAAGTGTCATGTAGTCACTGAACTTATTATTACAGTTCCAAGAGTAGCGTGGTTCACAGCGCTCGTAGCGACCATTGTCTTTCTTTTGGCGTAGTAAGCCGTAGTGCTCTAGATAATTCGCCATGGTGAGTTGAAAATAGCCCATGGCGCATGCTGCTAGTAGAAAGGGGATTGCCATAAGGCCAAATGCCCAAACCATTAAACCATGCATTATTAGGGTAACAGCTGCGGTTTGTAATATGTCGTTTTTCCAGTGCCAAAATCCAAGACCTAAGCGTTGTAAACGTTGGCTTTCTAGTGTGATCGCGCGCTTAAAGGTGCCTGGTAACTCTCGCACAGAGAACTGATAAACCGACTCGCCCATGCGTGCTGAAGCGGGGTCTTCTGGAGTGGATACGTGAACATGGTGGCCACGGTTATGTTCGATGTGGAAGTGGCAATAGGCGAACATGGCAATGGATATTTTAGCGCCCCAGCGCATGGGCCAAGATGTGCGGTGGCCTAGTTCATGGCTTACGCAAAATACACCGGCAAACATCGCACCAAGTCCTATTAATGCAGCAGCGATGTGATACCACGGTAAGTCTACGGTTAAGCATACATAAGTCGTTGCGACAAAGGCCGCCCAGTAGAAAGGGATAACGCCCAGCAGGAGTGCATTGTAAAAGCGGCTAGATTTTAAGGTCTCTTCTTCTTCGCTATTTGGGTTTATTGTATCTTTGCCGATAATTAAATCGATTAATGCGACACCAAAATAGAAAACGATAAGCATTAGCCAAAATGTGAGGCCATTTCCTGTTTGGTATACATGCCAAGCTGTCCATAGAGGAAGGAATGGGCCAACAAAGTTAGCTAAATAATAGTATTTTTTGCGCTCAAACCACTCTGAATTGTGCTCTATTGCTAAGTCAGTCATTATCGAACTCTCTAAATTGTATTATTGTTATTTTGTAGGACAATCTATAGTAGGTTGTATTCACTAGGGTCAGCAAGGTGCTTATTGGCCACTTTGTGGCAGAGTTTGACTTGGGCAGGGTTTATTTAACTAGGACTTATCCATGGAGCCTAGTTATGGAGCGGTATTGGTATTGTGCGGTTAGGCAGCAGTGGTCTTTAATTTTCTAATATTGCTCGCCTGGTCTCTAACGTTCTGTTTTATTGTGCTTGAGGACGTACGAGGATTATAAAGAACCTGTTTGATTTGTTTGCCAGCCGATTTTAGGTACGCTTCTACTGCAATATTGTGAGGCTTATTTCCCCAATCTTCACCTACTACGAAGATATCTGCATTAAGTTCTTTGCAGCCACTGACGTATTCAAGTTCATCATAAGGGCGCACGATATCTACGCAGCTTAATGCTCTTAGCATCTCCATGCGTTGCTCTAAAGGAATAACGGGGACGTTAGGCTTGTAAGAATTAACAACACGGTCGGATGCAACGCCAACGGCTAATATGCCCCCTAAAGATTTACAGTATTCTAATAAGGCTAGATGTCCTACGTGTAATAAATCAAATGTACCTACGGTATATACAATCATATTTTTCTTTCTCTTTTTCTAAAATTATCAATGCCGTTATTGAGCGGCATTTTGATTTATGCGAGTTTTAAGATATGTGTTTAGGTCATATTTTTATAAGAGTTTCCATGTGTAAACTCCCGTAATACACAAGGTATAAAACGCGAGAATGTACACGTTTCGAGGGTTGCCAGACAGTTTGGGGGTTTTAATTTGAGAGACGTTAAGAATCGCTAGGCTTAGTGCGCTGATATAAAATACAGCTGAGAAAACAGCGTTAGGTAATACGCTTTCGAAAAGAAAGATTGCAACCAATATAAGATTGTTATTATCCAATGCTAAGCCGGTATATTTTGCCTTATCCGATAAACCATAGGTGCTGAAATAACTTAGGCGAATGGCGCTAGCGGCTAGCATAATGAAGGCAATAGGCAATAACAGTGGATTGAGTTCAGCGTAACTTAATAAAAGAATTGCGGGAGTAACGCCATAGCTGACAATATCAATAACAAGATCAAGTTGGCCACCAAACATGCGGTCGTTGCCTGTGCGGCCTTTCATTTTTCGTGCGACAAGGCCGTCGGCCCAGTCGAATGCAACGGCCCAAACCATGCCAATCATTGCTGCATAAAACACACCTATAATACTAAAATAAATAGCTAATAGTGTGCAGAATAATCCTGCAAGTGAACATATATTGGGTAAGTCTTTTATATAAGAAACAATGGCGGGTTGTGGTGTATTTGTTTGTTCAGTTGTTGTCGTCATGCAGATCCTAAAAAATTATAAAAATTAGGCACCTAAAATTATGCACAAAAGTTACACGGTAAATCACGCATCAAGGTGATCGCTGTACAACCTATTAAGCACGTTCAAGTGAACGGTCTTTAATAGAAACGTTGCGAAAATTTACTGGAAGCCATCAATAATATAGTGATGCGAGAGCAGCAGGTGCTATGAACTCAATCTATTTGCAGGTAGCAAAGAGGGGGTTGATATGGAGGATAGCGGCGTGAGGCCAGTAGGCTCGATACAGAGTGGGGTAATGCAATGACTATACGCTGATTGTGGTGTTGGGCACAGGAGTATTATCAATAATGAAGGGCAATCATTCATTATTGCCCTGAAAATAAGCTATTTGGGATAAGTGGCCGTTAAAGCGCGAGTAGAGTATTGGCCGTAGTAATTGCACAAGGGGTCATAATAATTACGACAATTAATGCGATCTAATTCGAGTACTTGCTTAGCGCATTGCTAGAAGTATTCTTTAATGCGTAGGCCTTCTTTTCAGACTTTTCCATGTGAATCTTCCTTCCCTGTAAAATGATAGAACGCATAATACAGGAATAAAATAGTGCTGAATATCAGAAGAAAGGAGGAGTGACCAATTGAAAACTTATTCTATTCTTTAATAATCACTCGCTTGCAAGGACTGCACATGAGATTTATTCGATACCGTTCGTTCTTTTTTTTGATTCTCTGCGCATTTTTTATCTCTCCACACATGCAAGCGGAAATTTATCGCTATGTTGATGATCAGGGGCGGGTACAGTTTTCTGACAACCCCAATGCTAATTATAACGTTCAAGCCATTAGCAGTGGGGTCAGTACTTCACGTAATGAAGTCGATGTTGAAGCGCTAGAAAGCAAAGCGCAGCAGCTAAAGCAAAATCGGCTTGAGCGAGAAAAGCATGCGAACAAACTGATTCAGCAAAAGCGTAAAGCAAGGCTCAAATATCAAAAGGCGCTTGCCAAGAAAAAGAAGAAAGAAGAGGCGTGCGAGCTAGCCCGAAAAAAAGAGAATTTAGCCTTCAGAAATCGCAGTAAAAGTCGCAATCTGACCGCCATGAGAAAAGCCTTAGAGCAATATGAGAAAAAGCGAAAGATGAGAATCAAAAAGTGCCGTTGAATCTAACGCTGAAGAGGCGCCTTTATTGTATAGAATTGTCCTACCTCATGGCTTTATGAGGCTAGCGCGGTATAGTTGCGCAGTAATAAACAATTATTAAGAGATACTAATGAATCGCTCATTCCTCGTTCATACTCATCTAATATTCGCGGCTTTATTGCTGCCTGTTCTTCTAATGTTCGCCATTACTGGCGCATTTTATACTTGGGGCATTAAAGGGTCTTTTGAAACGACTGAATACGATATTGTATTATCTCAGCCTCTGCAAAAAGATCCTGAATATCTACAGCAATGGCTAGAAGATGTGCTTGAAATTAAAGGCATCGCAGTGCCTTCCGGTAAAGGCAAAATCAAAGGCAATAACAAAAACTACCATTATGAATGGACAGGGTCTGCTCGGGTCGTATCTGTTGCGCCAAGTTCTAATGCATTAATCGCACAATTGACCATTGATGAAAGCAGCTATTACCGCTATCTAGTGCAATTGCATAAAGGCAAAGGAGGCATCGTCTTTAAAGTCTATGCCGCGATCCTTGCGATCGGTCTGGTTCTAATTGGCATTTCTGGTGTGATCATGGCGTTGAGAATGCCTAAGTATCGAGTATTGACTCAGCGTTATTTGGCATTAGGAGCCTTGTTATTTATTATCCTGCTATTGCTAAGTTAGCGCGGCTACCGCTAAGTTAACGCCAATCGCGTGTGATATTTTGCTGTATTTTTAGCGTGTAGGATGAATGCCAGATAAACAATTATCTAAGGGATATGAAGCAGTACTAGCCTTGAGGCTCAGCTTTGATTAATCTAGATGGTTCAATTTAGCTGGCATTATTATTTGTATGTTTTTTGAACAGGAAAGAGGGCAATTTTTTCGCCCCTTAACGAGTAAATATCGCGCACAAGTGCTGGAGTGTCTAAAAGAGCTTTATCAGCGCCTTTATAGCAGCAGTAGCGCTGATTATGGCCAAGCCCTGCAGCGCGATGTTGTGATTGAGATATTCCAAGAAGCCTTAGTCCGAGCTCCGATATTAGCAGATGGTGAAGATGCCGATGATGGGCTGAAGTCTGGCCATAAAGGCAGCAAAGACATCACCAAAGACAGTCGTTTCCGTAATACTCGTGAGCAAGCCAGTTGGGTACTTAACCAATTGCTTGAGTTTGGGTGGATGGAAAAACAAGTTGATGAAGCAACGCTGCAAAGCACGTTTGCCTTCAGTCGCTATGGGCGCCAATTTGTAGACCCCTTTATTTCTGAAAGCCGAGCCTCTGCTCGCACCCGCCATAGAAATACCCGTAATACGCGTAACTCACTTGAAGCGTTTTTAGAGCGTGGTGAAGTCTATGATTTATTGGATGCTTACGAATATTCAGAACGTATCATTAGCGACTTTACCGACGTAATTTCTGAGCTTGAAGAGCGTAAACGTGATTTAGTGCGCGAGATGGATTCTAAAATGTTAGTCCAGCGTGCCAGTGAAGAATTCTTTGATTTTATGGAAAAACGTTTTCAGCCAGATTTGGCGGTGCGTTTATCGGCGGATAACGTTGAAAAGCATCGTGACCGCATTAGCGAGCTGCTTGAACAGATTCGTAATCGCAAAAAAGCCTTTAAAGCAAAAACAGAAGGCAGTCTGCGCGACTTATTGCCCGAGCTGGCTCAGCCTGGAACGTCTGTTTTGTGGACAATCTTAGACGGTATTGAACAGCGTATTCGCAATGCTAGTGATATTATGTTGCCTGCACTGCGTAAAGCCCTGCAAGGGTTTACCAAGCGTGCCGATATTATTATTCGTCAGATGAGTTATTTAGCATCCCAGCAGCATAATGATGTATTGAGCGTCTGTAAGCGATTGTCGGCACTTTCCCCTGAAGACCAAGATGCTCAACTGATGGCGGCAGGCCAGTTGATGAGTGTGCCTGAAGTTGCTTTGGTTGACCCTGCACAAGTGCGTTTAGCCCCACCTCGTAAGCGTCGAATTATTGAATCTGACTTGGATGAAGGTACAGAAGCTTTCGATATGGATGCCCGTAAAGATATTTATATTCAGCAAGTATTGGATCAAGCATTCTTTATCAATAATAACTCGCTGCGCAGCTATATGCAGAAGCATTTAATGGCTGGCAACGTTATCTCTACAAAAGATTTACCGATTGAAAATGCCAATGACTTTCTTGCCGTCGCGAATGCTGTCAGCTTGGCATCGACCAGCAGTCTATCGTCCGATTTCGAATTTGTGATGTCTTATGAAGCGGATGATCGCGGTGATGAATCCGCGACTGATGAAAATAGTTACTTTAGTAAGAAAGACCACTTCACGGTGGAGTTAATTAATAGCGGCCCTCGTAATCAAGCTGGCGCTCAATAATAGAGAGAAGAATAATGCTGCAATTTATTGAGCAGAAATTAGAAAAACAAGGCTTGGATATACGTGAGCTATCTGAATTATTAATTCGTTTATTAGATTATGGTGTTATTTGCCGTGACGAGAGCCAAGTAGAACAGCAATTGTATGATCGCTATTTACGCTTAGAAGAGATCGTATCTGATTATTTGGAATTGCTGGGTGTGCGTGTTCAGCATGATAAGCGTTTTCAGTTTATCCGTTTATACCCACCAGGAGCTCAAATTCCTGGTGTGCAAGACGAGCAAAATGCGATTCAAAGCCCAGGCTTGCGCATGCGCTTAAATCAAAATGAAGTTGCACTGATTCTAGTTTTGCGTGCTCAGTATGATAAAGCGTTGCGCGAAGGCCAAGTCGACGAGCAAGGCTGTGTCATGGTTTCGCTAGAGTCGCTAAGCATAGCGATGAAGAATCTATTGAAGCGTGCTTTGCCAGATAATATGACAGAGCGGAAACAATTGTTCCGCCGTTTAAAGCAATTACGCTTGATTCAAATTGCCAACGAAGATCGCTTAGACGATGGTGATATGTGGATGCGCATTCGCCCAATGATTATGAGCTATGTGAGCGAGCAGGTTTTGGCTGATTTGGTTGAAAACGAAGCGGTGGCTGAATTAGAAATAGCCCAAGACGATACTGTTGATGTCGTGGAAAAAACAGAAGTATTAGAAGAGATTGAAGCAGAAGAAACGGTTCAGAAAGAAGTTGAACTAGAAACATCAGAATCAGAAGAACCAGAGCAAGTCGTTGCTGAAACTAAACCAACCAGCTTGTTTTCGGAATAAGGAATAAATAGTGTTTTTAAAGAAATTTGTATATGTAAACTGGGGCAACATCCCGGCACTAGAATTCGACTTTGGTCCGATTAACTTATTATCTGGTGGTAATGGCTCGGGTAAAACAACCGCGGCCGATGCGATTCAAACTGTGATGACCGCTGCGCATGATACGCTATTTCATTACAACCCAGGTCAAGACGAAGCGACTCAGCGTGGCCGTGGTAAAAATGTACGTACTTTGGCTTCGTATGTTTTAGGCTGTGATGATGGCAGTTACGCGCGTCCGAACGGTGCGGTTGGTTATTTGGCGGCTATTTTTCATCCTACGGAAGGTGAAAGTGGGGAAGCGTTTACTGCAGTATTGGGTATTAGTGCATCGCTTGAAAAATCCGGCAATCAAACCACCGCGCGCCAAAATGACATACAATTTTATATTGTCGCTGGAGAGCAGTTAACACTGTCAGATTTTTTACAAGAAGATGCCGAAGGTAAGCGTCAGGTTATTGGTTTAGATAAAATTAATAATCATCTTAAAAGTCGTATGGAAGCGAATAATATCGAGAAATACGATACTAAAAAGCAATATTTACGTCGTTTATACGGTGCGTTACGAGGCCGTCATGATGCGGTTTCTGAACGAGAAGCGATGAATGCGGCACGTACGTTCTCACGCTTTATGGCGTATAAGCCGGTTAAAAGTATTAATGGGTTTGTGGCCAATGAAATCTTAGAAAAGAAAGATTTGGGTGATGCGATTCGTTCTGTTTCCGACTTAATGAAAACCATTTATTCAATGGAGTCGGATGCTAAGCGTTTGCAAGAAACGATTAATGTTTTGAGTTCTACCAAAGCGACGGCAAAAACCTATATTGATCAATGGATCGATTATAATGTGCTGGAATATACGGCGGCAAAAAGTCGTTATTTAAGCGACCAGCAAGTGTATTTAAAAGCGAAAGAAAAACAGCAACATTTGCGCGACGATTTATCCAATGCGGAGCAAGAGCGTGAGCAGTCTCAAGATCGCCGTAGCCAATTACGTGAACAGTTAATTGCGATGGAAGCGCAGCGTTTAGGCATTGATGCGTTGCAAGATAAGGATCAATTTGAGCAAAAAGTTGAAAGTGGCAAGCAGCAGTTACAGCAGCAAGCGATGTTGTTATTAGAGCAAGATAAAGCGTCGCAGTTTTCTTTACAGGCCACAGAAAGTTTATATAAAGCATTACAGAAATCGACCATCTCGGTTGATTTGCCCTCACTTGGTCAGCGCAAGCTGATTGAAATGGCTAAGAATGTTGCCGCGATTGCCAGTGAAGGCGCGGTGGATTTTCCAACGCTATTAGGCAAAGACTGGGTGGATTTAAGTCCACTCGAAGCGCATTTAGAAACGGCTCAGCAAAATCAGCAGCTAATGAATCAATGGCGTGAGCGCTGGTATAGTGGCGAGCTAGAAAGTTCTGGCATTCCTTTACGTGATCAATTAGCCAAGCTGGTAGATCGACGTGAGCAAAAAGTTCAGCAAGTTCAGCGTCAGATTGCACAAAAGCAAAATGACATTGATAGCTTAGAAGCGCGCGAACTTAATTACCCGCATTTTGTACGCATAGCCTTAGAAACGATTCGTCGTGAGTGCCCACAAGCAGAGCCATGTGTTTTGGCTGATTACGTCGAAATTACTGATCCTGATTGGCAAAATGCGATTGAAGGTTATATTGGTGGTGCGCGTTTTAGTATTATTGTTGAATCTGAATACGAAGCAGAAGCGGCACGTATTGTGCGCTCGATTCAAGGCGGCAGCCGTGCTCGAGTAGTGCAAGGCAGCAAAGCGAAGAAAGATTGTGATCGCATGAAGTTGGCTGATAATTCGATTATCAATTTGATGTCGTTTGAACACGCTACTGCACGTTATTATTTACAAGCAAGCTATGGGTCTGTTGAGCAAGTGCGTGATGTAACGGCATTGCGTCAGACTCGCCGTGGGGTAACGAAAGAAGGGCTAGGTAGCGGTTCTTATTCTATTTATCGCTGCGATTTAAATGATGCCGAATTAGTATTTGGTCAAGGCGCTCGTGAGCGGGCATTAGCGGCGAAACAATCTGAATTAGGCAGCTTAATTGATCAAGCGAATGACGCTCAGGTCAGTGCTAAACAGGTGCAAGACATTTTGCAGGCGGTTAATAATTTACGCCATGTGGTATTTGCCAATTCGATTAAAGAAATTTTAGAAACGCATTATCAAATTCAACAAGCCGAAGCGGCATTGGCGAAAGTCGATTTGTCTGACTTCTCTGCTTTAGAAGAAGAGTTTTTGGTCTTAAAAACTAAAGGCGATGAGCTTGATCAGCAAATTCAATTATTAGATGGGACAACCGGACGAATTGAGCAGCAGTTAAAAGATAGCGAGCGTTTGTGTAAAAAATTAAGCGACCAGCAAGAAGAAACTTCTTATATTGCTGACGGCAAAGAAGATAATTTACGTAAGATTGTGAGCGTTTGGCCAGAATTTGATTCCGAAGCACGATTAAAAGAAGCGGACGAAGAAGCGGCCAATAGCCCTGCGGACTCCATCGAAAATCATCGTAAATCTGTTTACAGTGAAATGAACTCTAAAGTTCATGAGATTGAACGTAATATTGCAGAGCATAATCAAACGTGTCAGACCATTGATGCCATTGTTTATGATCCGAATTATCGCGAAGAGCACGGTGTGCCGTTCTTTAAAGATGTATGTGCGCTGCAGCGTGAAGTTGATCGAGTGCATAACCGCTTGCGTAATAATATTTTGGTTGAAAAACAAGATAAGTTAACCGGCTTAAAAGAAAGTTTTAATAACGCATTTGTGACCAATCTTTGTCACTCTATTTATCAGTCAATTAATGACGGTAAGCGTGTATTAGAAGATTTAAACAAAGAGCTGGCTCATCACAAGTTCGGTGCTGATAAAGAAGGTTATTGGTTTGATTGGGAGTGGGTGCCTGAATACAAAGAATATTTCCAATTTTTTGATGAGGTTATTAAGTCCCCAAGTTTAGGTGATGGCGCGACGTTATTTGATGCCGGTCTTAGTAAAAATTCTCAGCGCGTGCGTGATCAATTAATGGCGATGCTATTAGATGAAGACGAAGTAAAAGCGATGCGTGAATTAGAGCGTATTTCTGATTATCGTAATTATCGCGCGTATGAAATTTATAAGCAGCCGTTGAACAAAGATCCGATTGCGTTAAGCCAATACGGCACCGGTTCGGGTGGCCAGTTAGAAACCCCTGCGTACATTATTCGCAGTGCGGCGATTACTTCTGCTTTCCGCTTTAATGAAGGTGATACCCATTTGCGCACGGTATTAGTGGACGAGGCTTTCTCTAAAATGGATGAAACTCGTTCAAAAGAAGTGATTAACTATTTAACGGAAGCACTTGGTTTGCAGCTTTCGTTTATTATGCCAACCAGTAAAGCCGGTCCGTTTATGGATTTGATTTCAAATCAGTTTGTATTCAGTAAAGTACCGCTTGCGGGTGGGGTTAAAAAAGGCGAGCTGCAAACTAAGGTGCTTGTTGATCGTCAAGAATGTAACCAAGAGCGCATTAAAGAGCTTTGGGCCAATCATAGACAGTCAATTCGTCATCAGGCGGGTCTTGATTTTATGGAAGAATTTGCGTAAATTTTTATGTGTAAATTCAATACGATGGCAATACGCAAATGTTGCCATTTTATGAAACTTACTCATCTGTGTTAATTAGGGACTAGCACTTCATAATTAGCATGGGTATGATGATTGTGTGAATCCTGAAATCTATTTCATGGACTGAACGATAGGATGTTGACTAAATTAAGTCAGCAAAAGAAATGATATCCCCAGTCATTGGGGCGAAAACGAAAAGCGAGGGACTTATGTCCGAGCAAACAAAATCCGGTACTGTAAAATGGTTTAACGATGAGAAAGGCTATGGCTTTATTTCTCAAGAAGATGGCGGCGCAGATGTATTTGTACATTTCCGTGCAATCAACGGCTCTGGTCGTCTTTCTTTGGCTGAAGGCCAAGCGGTTACTTTTGAAGTTGTAGATGGCCAGAAAGGTCCTCAAGCTGAAAACGTAACACCTCTTTAAATACTATCCTGCGGGATTTTTTAAAGTTGCAGTATAAGTCTACGCTTCTTAGTTGAAGTTAAAGGCTAAAAAAAGCCCAGGTTAAACTGGGCTTTTTTATGTCTGTTTTTTAGGGTTCATAGATGCAGTGATCGTGAATCTAGATCATTGATTTGTACTAATAGGCGCATTTTAAATGCCCCAATGTTCTATTTTTCACCATCAAGGGTGTAGAATGCGCTCAACTCTATAAGGAAAGGTCGTGAATGACTACGTTAATACCAGGACAGCAGGCAACTTCTGAGTTGCTGCAAACTAAAGCTTCTGATGCTGAGGCTCAAGGCAGTGCTCAAGCTGATATTGCAGAGAGTGCAACGGAAGTGGAACAAGAATCGGTTATCACCGACAGCTTTGCTCCAGATATTTCTGCTCCTGTGATTACTCTGCAAGTTCATCCGTGGCGCTCCTCCTTGTATGAAGAGCTGCATAACCGACCATCACCGATCATTGAGGGTGCTTGTCATATTACGCACTTAACCGTTATGTTTGGGGAAGCTAAACAAGCCGTTTATGAACATGTGGTTGATTTGTGTAAACGTTTTAGTATGCCTGCTCCTGCGGCGGATTCCTCTTGTTTATATTTAGATTTTGGTGGTTTTGAATTGCGTTGGGAGCGCCATTTAGAGTTTTCTAATTTCACCTTTATTTGCCCGAATATCGCCCCTTTTTCGGCCGATGCTTTGTCTTTTATTCCGAAAGATTGGTTAGCGACGATTCCTGGTAAGGTCGTAGTGGCTTTGCACATGGCGTTAATTGAACATGAACCCTCAGATGAAGAATTGCATCAGTGGTTTGAGGGTCAGCGCTGGAACGGGGCTAATGTTGCTTATGATCGAGGTGCTGCATGGACGGCATTTAAACTTCATAGTGATGGCTTTGGGCGCATGGTGGCTCATGGCAATAAGCTAAACCCTTATCAGAAGGGGCGTTTAGTTCAGCGTTTGATCGAAATTGAAACGTATCGTTTGATGTCTTTATTAGGCTTATTGGTTGCTCGTGAGTTAAACCCTGATATCACACAGATTGAAAAAGACCTTGCGGTGCTGAATCAGCGCATTGCCGATATTAAAAATGATGATGATGAACGTTTATTATTAAGTGAATTGTCGCAATTGGCCGCAAATATTGAGCAGCATCGATCGGATACGAACTTCCGCTTTTCTGCGACGAATGCGTATTACGACTTAGTCGGTGATCGCCTTCATCAGTTGCATGAATCTCATATTGATGGGGTACAGTCGTTACAAGAATTCTTAGACCGTCGTCTCAGCCCAGGTATAAAAACGTGTCAGTCGGTGCGTGATCGTCTGGAAGATTTGTCTCGTCGAATTCACCGCACAACCAGTCTGTTGAGAACACGTGTGGAAGTATCCATTGAGGCACAGAATCAGAATTTATTAACCTCGATGAATCGCCGCAGCCACTTGCAGTTGCGCCTTCAGCAAACGGTTGAAGGATTGTCTGTAGTCGCCATTGGTTATTACGCATTGTCTTTAATGGGTTATGGTTTTGATGCCCTGAAGGCTTTTGGTGTTCCAATTGAAAAAGATATCGCAACAGGCATTGCGATGCCGATTGTCTTGATTTCTATCTATCTAGGCATGCATACCATTCGTGCGAAGTTGACCAAGCAAAGTAAAAAAGCGGGTAATGCTAAAAAGCACGAAAACAATAAAAAATCAGGTAAGCCTAAAAACGATGATTAAGCGATTTTCAATAGGGCAATAATTTGCCGCTATTGGAAGCATCATGAAGGTGAGCGGCAAGATAATGACAGTTATACCGTTATCTTGCTTTTCCTATCCTCTGATTTTTTTGTATTAGCCTCCCAGTTTCCTTCTAAGTTATTGAAAAATAATCCTTTCTAAATATTGGTCTATATCTTGCTGAGTACTGAACATCTGTATTCAGTTAGGATTCATTCATGGACATTAATAATCAAGCTCAGTCTTATCAAGGCTTGCTTAATATGCTCAACGGTAAACCCGCTAGTGATCAAGCTGCTACCAGTCAGCAGCGTATTGTTGACTCTTTGCCTTATTCCAATTCGAGCTCTGGTGAAAGCGTTTCTCTGTCTTATAAAGGCGCTAAGCTGAGTATGATCTCTGCTGAGTATTTCTCGGGTACGGTTAAATCGAGCGATATTCCTGCGCTGACTGAGCGTTTATTTCAAGATGGTTTTATTAATGAATCTGAATATCGTTCCCTTGGGGGAGTTAAGCCTGATCAGCCGACGTCACAAATTGCTCAATCGGTTAATTTTCTCAACGATTTTATCATGGGTGAGGCGGTTGATGGCGATAGTGAAGGGGCAAAAAGTTTGATGCTTGCTGTTGATGTTTTGCAGAGAATGGACGAGGCCAGTACTGAACAATCGCGCCGCAAAGAATCTGAGGCCTATGAGTTTGTGAGCGGCTATACTGAATTATTAGAAGAAACCCAAGCACCAGCCGATCTAGTCAGTAGCTTTGAGAAAGTACTAAAGGTATTTGAAGCGTTAGATACCGTGCGCAAAAATGAACTACAAACTGGCGCGTTAGCCAGCTATGCGAGTGTGCAAGAGACTTATGATGAATATAATAAACCCCGTTAGCCGATCCAATGCTAGCCTAGTTCGATTCAGTCTATTACTCGCTTTGATGGCGGCGCCTGAGGCGAATGCCATCGGTGATAAAGAAGCTGGACTGAGTTTTCGAGGTGAGAATTTAATTTCGCTTGATTCTGGCCCAGGAAAGGAATTTGGTAGTAGTGAGGTTGCGTTAACGTTACCGCTGGAGGATCGAACTCGTGAGGATGAGTCGTTTACTTCTTACTTTCATCTTGATGTAACGAAATTTGATTGGCGGGGCACAACCGCTGCTCAAAATGACTATGTTTGGCTTTCAATGCCGATTAAATATTCTCAGCAGCGTGATCGCTTTAATACGTTTTTAGTAACCCTTGAGCCTGGTTTGATGACGGATGGGGCTAACGTTGGTTTGGATACGGTTGGTATTAACGGCTCATTGCTTGGCCGTCGTTTGATGCGTGATGGTGGTTATTGGCAGTACGGTGTGATAGTTGATCGAGCCTTTGGTGATTATGATTTACGTCCTGTTATTGGGGTGGCTTTTCAAGCTTCAGCCAAAACTTGGGTAGAAATTGGGTTCCCTGAGGTGAATGTAAAACACGATTTTAGCCGAGGCCTGAAAAGCTTCTTTGCGATTAAGCCTAGCGGTGGAGTTTGGAAAGAAGAAATCGAAGTAGGTACCGATAAGCAAGAAAAGATGTTGCGTTACAATAACTGGCAAGTGGGGATTGGGGCGGATTTTCATTGGCGGGAGAAATTGTGGTTAAACGCCGAAGTTGGCCAGCTGATCAATCGCCGTATTCGTGCTACGGATGCCGCAGGGGCTGAAGTGAAAGGCACACCTGAGCAGGGGCAATACTGGCAAGTGGGGGCAAAGTTAAAGTTTTAGTCCTTAAATCGCTTTTTTTGCGATTTATTTTTCTGCTTTCTGGCTTAGTCTGCGCTAAGCCTTTACACTTCAACTTTTCATATTGTTAGTAGAAGTAGTTTCAATGTTAAATCTAGATGCGCTGTCTCAACTTAAGTCTTTAAAGCAAGAAATTCACGAAAGTGTTCCTCGTCATGAAGGCAAGGTCCGCGCAACTGGAGGCCGTTATGGCTTTGTAAATACTGACGATAATCAGCAGTTTTTTCTTAGCCCTGATGAGATGGACAAAGTTTTATCAGGTGATGTGATTGCTTTTCGCGTTGAAGAGACAAAAGAAGGCAAATCTCAGGCGATCATTGAGAAGTTAATTTCTACGGCTCAAGATGAATTTGTCGGTCAGTATATCGTTAAGGGCAAAGGTCATTTTATATCCCCTGACCATCCAACGTTCAATCGTTGGGTTTTTGTTCCTCCCGCTCAGCGTAATAGCGCCAAAGATGGCGATTTAGTCGCTTGTAAGATCTCTCAGCACCCTTATCCACATGGCAAAGTCCAAGCTCAAGTATTAGACGTTGTTGGTCAGGCCAGTGATCGTCAAATCGAAAGTTCGATGATGATGCGTAAGTGGGATATTGCGGGTGACTTTTCTGAGCATTGCAATAATGAAGCTCAAGCTTTGCTATCGGTTATGGATGCAGCAACAACCGCAGAAGCGCGTAGTGATTTGACCCAAACAACGTGGTTGACTATCGATTCTGCAATGAGCCGAGATTTAGATGATGCGCTTTATTGCGAGAAGACTAGCGAAGGCTGGTTATTGCAGGTAGCGATTGCCGACCCAAGCTGTGCCATTAAGCCAGGCTCAGAGCTTGATAAAGAAGCTTTACGCCGTGCGACGTCGACTTATTTTGCTGACAATATGGTACCCATGTTGCCAAGTGCCTTATCTGAAGGCGCTTTCTCTTTGCTGCCTGAACAAGTACGTCCAGCGATGGCGTGTTATTTAACGGTTTCGAGTGCTGGTGAAATCACCGATTGCCGTATTGAAAATGCGTTAATTGAGTCCAAAGCAAAATTGAGCTATGTACAAGTTGCAGCCTTTTTAGAGGGGGCTGACAGTGATTTGGTTGATCAGATTTCTGATACGGTTAAGCCAGTATTAACGGTATTAAATGATTGTGCGCTGGCCTTGAATGGCTATCGTCGTAAGAACAATTTAGTGCTTGATGATCGTACAGAATTTAGAGCAAATCTGAATGAGAGTGGTAAGGTTGAACAGATCGTCTCTTTAGAGCGTAATCAAGCTCATAAGTTGGTTGAAGAATGCATGGTCGCGGTTAACCGCAGTATTGCTAACTTCTTAGCGGAAAAAGAGCATGGGCTGTTTATTCAGCATGCGGGTATTCGCTCTGAGCGTCAGGGTGAAGCTCGAGCATTGATTAAAGAGCAATTGAAGATAGAAAATCCAGAGAAGGTAACGACTTTGGAAGGCTTCGTTGAAGTTCAGCAGTTAATCGCTGCGGGTAATCCGGATGCCGATGGCGCGCCTTTTGAATTGCCTTTGCAGGCTATTCTTGCGCGTCAGTTAGAGCGCAGTAAATACGGAACGGAAGTAAAACCTCACGTTGGAATGGGGTTGCCTGCTTATACCACCTTTACGTCACCTATTCGTAAGTACAATGATTTATTGGTACATCGTTTAGTGAAATCGTACTTGGCAGATGCGCCGATCAGCCCGATTACTGACGATGTTTTAGAGCAGGTTAGTAAAGGACAAAATAATAGCCGTATGGCCGCTTGGCAGACGGATCAGTGGTTGAAAGCTGAATGGTTGCTGCGTCAGTTTGCTATCGAGAAAAAAGAGCAAGCAGGCTTGGCGCGTAGTGGTCAAATTGTTCAAGTGAATAGTGGTGGTTTCACGGTTCGTTTGGATGATTGTGGTATTGAAGGTCAGGTAGATGTTCGTCGTAATAAAGAATGGAAGTTTGATACTAAGACCATGACTCATACGAAGGGTGAAACAACTTATCGCTTGGAGCAAAAAGTGAATGTTAGTATCGCCAGTGTGGTGCCGGTATTACGTGAAGTAAAATTCACCCTGTGTGAAGAGGGCTAGTCGCGTAAATTATTTTACGGCTGTACAAAAAAAGGGCTTCATAAGAAGCCCTTTTTTTATGTTTGTTAATCTTTTAGTTCAATCCAAAGATCAACTTGTTGCTCTAAAATATCCAGTGGTAAAGCCCCTTGCCCTAAAATAACATTATGAAATTCTGCAAGGTTGAAATCTTTTCCTAAGGCTTTTTTTGCTTTTTTGCGTAAACGCTCAATTTCAATAGCACCAATTTTATAGCTGGTGGCTTGCCCTGGCATGACCAAGTAGCGCTGAATGGCTTTCATTGAATCTTGTTCTGAGAACGGTGTATTGGCTATGCGATAGTCTAGTGCTTGTTGCTGACTCCAGCCTTTCGCGTGTAATCCCGTATCGATGACTAAGCGAACAGCGCGCCACAGTTCCATAATAAGTTGACCATAGCGTTCTTCATCAGAGGTGTAGCCACCCATTTCATCAGCCAACTTTTCGGCATAAAGTGCCCAGCCTTCACTGTAAGCGTTAAAGCCCATTAAGCGGCGGAAGCTTGGTAGGTTGGTATTCTCTCGTGCTAGTGCTATTTGCATATGATGTCCTGGCAGCGCCTCGTGGTATGCCAAGGCTGCTAGGCGATATTTCGGTAAATCGTGCTGGCGTGCTGGGTTTACGTAATAAAAGCCGGGTCGGGAACCGTCCATCGCGGGCTGTTCGTAAAAGGCAATCGGAGCGCTTTGCTGGCGATATTCTGCAACAGGACGAACAACGATGGGGGTTTTTGGCAGTGTTGAAAAGGCCGTGTGTAGGCGCATGGACATGGCCGCAACTTTGTCGCGTTGATAGGCAATGAAGTCGGCTTCACCTTGTGGCGTTTTTTCAAAACGTTCTGCGCTATCTTCCATCCAAGTGAAGAACGGTTTTAATTCAGCGAGCTTTGGATCAAAGTCTTTATCTTGAGCTCTGGGGTATTCAAGCGACGTTAGCAGTGTGCGAATTTTTTGTTGGATTCTGCTAACTTCAGACAATCCGATGGTATGTATCTCATCGGCACTTAATTCTGTTGTGGTATAACTTTGCAGCAATAATTGGTAATACGCAGCGCCATTAGGTAAATCACTGGCTACTTGAAATTCGGGCGCGCGCAGTTGCTGTTGTTTTAAAAATTTAATTAATTCTTGATACGCCGGCAGCAATGATTTTTTCATCGCGTAATTGGCTTTTTTGATTAATACCTTATTGCTGCTTTGATAGAGCCCTAGCGCGTCAATCTTTTCATTGAAATCAGACCATATAGGGCTTTCGCCTTGCTTGCTAAAGGGCGCTCCTTTGATCACATTTTCAGCGGCAGCGATGATGCTTGGATAAACAAATGCTGGAGCGATGATGCCGGCTTCTTCTGATTTTTCTAGCTGACTAATTAAGTCATTAAACAAGTGACGAACACCCTCGATGCGTTCGATGTAGTCGTGGGCGTCTTGAATATCATTAATTTCTTGATAGTTGATCAGTACATTAGGCACCCGAGTATGCCAGCCTCCCATTTGAGTGAGTGGGTAGCCATGATGTTGAAACGGTGTAAATAAAAGTGATTCTTCAATGTCTTGCAGTAATAGTTCGTAGGATACTTGGTTTTCTGAGCTTAACGCGGGTTGCACAATGTTGATTAAGCGCTGACGAAATTCTTGCAGTGCTTCGTTATATTGCTGTTCTGCTTCTAGCGAAATATCATCCCACTCGAATTGGCCGGGTATCGCAAGACTGCTGCGTAATACAGGACTGTTGTCGAGCTGATATTGGTAAAATTCTTGGAAAATTTCTTCTGCTTGCTGTTGTGCTTTCTCAATGTCTGCTTGTTCAAAAACTTCGACTTCAGCAACTTGAGTCTGTAATGGGTTCAGCTGACAAGCGCTTAGAATATAAGTGCTGGCAATTAATGCAGAGGTTTTGAGTGTTGTGGCAATAATACGTCTATAAAACATCTTGAATCTCGAACAAAGAATATCGACCCGCATCATAGCAGGGGGAGTTTATCGCAACAAATTTACCAGCTGATTCTGCAGCAGGTTAAAATTGTTCATTAAAATGTTGGCGCTATGGTCGTTAGGGAAGCCTTCACGAATTGCCCATTCGATTGCTTCCATTGTTGATAGTCCTTGCTGATTACGGCGCAGCACAAACTTACTGGTCGCAGAAGTAATACTGACTTGAGGTAAGCTTTTTAACCACGGACTTTGATTCAGCATTTTTTGTGCTTCTTGCCAGGTTCCGTCAATGACCCATAGGTGGGTGATGGTTTGCATTGAAGGCGTAATAGGGAGGCTATTGTCCCCGGGAAATAATAAAAAATGCCCAGGTTCTGGTTGCGAAGATGGCATGGTGAGCCTAGGGCTGATTAATTCAGGCTTTCTATGCCAGCGATAACGCTTGATGTTCGGGCTGCTGAGCACGGCCCATTGTCCGGTATTATCATTGCGTTGCCATTCTTTGCTGTGGCTGCAGAGCATGATGGTAAAAGGCAGGCCAGTTTGTATGAGCTTTTCACACATACAAGCAGGCTCAGGCAGTCGGCAACGAATGCAATGGGCATTATAGAAAGGGGAGTATGGGCTGAGCATCTTTAGCACTACTTATTTAAGACTATGTATTTAAGATTATTTATTTAGGCTAGGCATCACAAAAGGTGACGTCGTAGAAGTAGTAAATACATGTTTTGTTAATGTTTGGTGTACGTGCCCACATTGGTCGCAATAGACTATGATAAACCAAGGGCTTCCATTTTTTGCCCGCTCAACGCTGTCTTTTGATTTAAAGTTTTCGATTCCTTCAGCAGAGCAGCTTGGGCATTTAGGTTCAGCCATGGTAACCTCATTTTTAATTAATTTTTTGTAAGAGTTTATAGGATGCAATTATCCGCTATGAGTTCCCATAAGCAAGTCATGAGCTTTGTTCTATCTGTATTTTGTTGTTTATTTTCGGTATTACTGACACCTATTGCTCTGGCAGATGAACCTTTTCCGCGTGCGGATTTGATTGAGTCTAAAGCATTTGATAATACAGAGTATCGCTTGGTTCTTTCGGGGTTACAGAGGCGTGAGGCGGTGACCAGTGGTGAGGTTGAGCGTTTAATTAATGCGGATGTGAAAAGAACGTTTTGGCAGTTGTCGAGCAACCATGAAGTTTCTCAGGTTATGTCACACTATCTGAATCAGTGGGATGGCGAGGTATTGTATCAATGTCGTGGCTTGGATTGTGGCAGCAGTAATTTTTGGGCTAATAAGATTTTTCATAATGCCAAACTTTATGGTCGAGATATTAATCAGGCCTATGCCGTGGTAATGGATCCTGAGAAAGAAAATAAGACGTATGTGTTGTATGCCATTCAGCGCAGTAAGAAAACCATCTATTTTAATATTGATGAAGTGGATAGTTCAGATGCAATCGAAAATGAAGAAGTTGCTCGTCAAAGCATAAAAACAGCCATCAATAATGGTGCTGGTTGGCTACCTGGCTTCAATACTATTGATGGTCGTATTGATGACAAAGCGTCTAAAGTTTTGATTGAAACCTTGAAGGGGCTTGATGCTGGTATTAAGCGTCGATTGTATTTGATTGTTCATTGTTATCAGGCCAATAACATGGCGGATAATTTTTCCTGTTCAACCCGTTTGTCACAACAACTGCGTGCAGCTGTGTATGAAGGCTTTGAAATTCCTGTTTTTGGTCATGGCGCTTTGACCTTGCCTCCAGGGGATGCTCTTAAGCCTCAATTGCGATTCATGCTGTGGCCTAAGCGCTAAAATCACTGAGTCTGAGCTTGGTTGCAAGCTTCGTCAATGTTAGAATGTTGCCCTATTTTTTTGTCTGGTGTGACTGTGTCCAGTAACCTTGAATCTGAAATCTCTTATCAACTATCTGATGAAGCCTGCGCTGAGGCGTTGGCTGAACTTTCAACGTTGCAAGATATGCTGCGTTGGAGCATAAGCCGTATGAATGAAGCGGGCCTTTATTTTGGCCATGGTACGGATAATGCCCGTGATGACGCCGTTATGTTGGTGACTCATGCTTTGCACCTTCCTTGGAATATTGATCACGACTGGCAAAATGCTAAGCTGACTCGCAGTGAGCGAGAAAGCGTGATTTCTATGGTTTCTCGTCGCATTAATGAGCGTATGCCAACACCGTATTTGACGGGTGAAGCGTGGTTTTATGGCTTACCTTTTTCGGTTGACGAGCGCGTCTTGATTCCTCGATCACCTATTGCTGAAATTATTGCGGCGCGGTTTCAGCCATGGTTAGGGGGGGGATCTGGTAATAAGTCTGTTCATCGGATTTTGGATTTATGCACAGGCAGTGGCTGTATCGGTATTGCGTGTGCAACTGAATTTCCTCAGGCGCATGTTGAGTTGTTGGATATTTCGTTTGATGCTTTAACCTTGGCAGAAGAAAATATTGCTCGCCATGAATTGAGCGACAGAGTGATGGCTTTGCAGTCTGATTTGTTTGATGCCGCTGATGGTAAATACGACATTATTGTATCGAATCCACCGTATGTGGATGCGGATGATATGAGCTGTTTACCAGAGGAGTTCCATAACGAGCCAGAGTTGGCGTTAGCCGCTGGCGAAGATGGGTTAGATCTTGTGCGCATCATGTTGGCGCAAGCGCGCCAGTATTTAGCCGATGATGGTATCTTTATTGTTGAAGTGGGTAATAGTTGGCCTGCTTTAGAGGATGCTTATCCAACGGTGCCTTTTATGTGGCAAGAATTTGAAATGGGCGGTCATGGGGTTTTTGTTTTGACCGCTGATCAGCTTGATGAGTGTGCTGAAGCGCTAAAGTTAAAGCTTTAAAGAATACTTTTTAAAGAATAGCTTTGTAGAATCAAAATAATTGTATCAAACAATCTAGTGTTGGGTGATTGTGGAGCAAATATCTAAAACATGGATGTTTTAGTTAAGGCTACAGGGAGGTATTTACGCCGTTTTACGGAATAAGTACTCAATGCTAGGTTGTTAATTAAAAATTTAAAACGGACAAAAATATGTCAGGTAATACGTTTGGTAAAAGTTTCACAGTGACCACCTTTGGTGAAAGTCACGGTATCGCGTTAGGCTGTATTGTTGATGGCTGTCCTCCTGGAATTGAATTGTGCGAAGCAGATTTGCAGCATGATTTAGATTTGCGCAAGCCAGGAACATCTAAGTTTACAACTCAGCGTCGTGAGCCTGATCAAGTGAAAATTTTATCCGGTGTTTTTGAAGGTAAAACCACCGGTACGCCAATTGGTATGATCATTGAAAATACTGATCAGCGTTCAAAAGATTATTCGAACATTGCCGATACCTTCCGTCCTGCTCACGCGGATTATGCCTATACCCATAAATACGGTTTCCGTGATTATCGTGGTGGCGGTCGTTCTTCTGCCCGTGAAACCGCCATGCGTGTTGCTGCTGGTGCCGTCGCGAAGAAATTCTTGCTTGCCAAAGGCATTGAGGTTCGTGGCTATTTATCTCAGCTGGGTCCAATTAAGATTGATCCTGCAAATTTTGATTGGAACGAAGTGCGTAATAACCCATTTTTCTGCCCCGATGCTTCAAAAGTGTCTGAAATGGAAGCTTACATGGAAGCACTGCGTAAAGAGTGTAATTCTGTGGGTGCCAAAATTAGTGTTACTGCGACAGGCTTAAAGCCGGGTCTTGGTGAGCCGATTTTTGATCGTCTTGATGCTGAAATCGCCCATGCTTTAATGAGTATTAATGCGGTGAAAGGCGTTGAAATTGGTGATGGTTTTGATTGTATTGCGCAAAAGGGCACCGAGCATCGCGATGAAATGACTCCTGAAGGCTTCTTAGCCAATCACTCGGGGGGGATTGTTGGAGGTATTAGCACAGGCCAAGATATTATTGCGCACATTGCTTTGAAACCGACCTCTAGCATGGCCATACCTGGTCGTTCTATTAATAGTGCGGGCGAAGCGATTGAGGTCGTCACTAAAGGTCGTCATGATCCTTGTGTGGGTATTCGTGCTACGCCAATTGCAGAAGCCATGTTGGCCATCGTCTTGATGGATCATTTCTTGCGCAATCGCGGTCAAAATGCCGATGTTGTGTGTGAAACTCCAATTATTAAAGGTCAGGCTGAGTAGTTTTCTACTTTCTGATGTTTTGATATTTTAAGCTAGGCTCATATTCATGGGTCTAGCCATGTACTACCTCCTATATTTAGCCCTTCTACCCATCCTACGAGAAAAGTTATGTCTGTGCCGTATTGGCGTTTGTCTGGATTCTATGGGCTTTATTTTGCTCTGATCGGTTGTATCGTTCCATTTTGGGGAATTTATCTTCAGCATCGCTCGTTCAGTGCTGCAGATATTGGCCTATTGCTGGCGCTGTTTAGTGCTGTTCGTGTTTTTGCACCTAATGTTTGGGCAAGCTTAAGTTACTCTCTTGAGTCGATCATTTCACCGATACAGTTAATGCGTTTGGGTGGTCTGTTGATGACGTTCAGTTTTTTAGCCTTCTACTGGGCAACTGAATTTTGGCATTACGCGGTGACTATGATTATTTATGGTTTTTTCTGGTCGGCGATTCTGCCGCAATACGAAACGTTGACGCTAAATCATATAAAGGACAATGTGAGCATTTATAGCAATATGTTGTTATGGGGCTCGACAGGATTTGTTCTCGTCGTTACTGTTTTAGGCTGGTCATTTGATTATATAGGTATCGAATATTTACCCGCGATCATGTTGGGAATTATGGTTCTTATTGTCTTGAATAGTTTGGCCTTACAGCCCGCGTCTCCCACTTTTGATCATAATCATGATGAGCCAAGTTTAGAGGCTGCTGATTCAGTGATTGAAGGCTCAGCGGTTGAACACTCAGTGATTAAAAGCCAAGAGGAAAAAAATAACAGCCGTTCTCTTAAATTAGGTCTTTATAGTTTTTTATTGATTAATGTATTGCTGCAAATAACCCATGGCCCGTATTACGTTTTCTTTACCATTCATCTGCAGCAATTCGATTACAGCAATAGCATGATTGGTCTGTTGTGGTCTTTGGGGGTATTGGCCGAAATCGTTCTTTTCTGGAAGATTTCTTTTTTTATGCGTCGCTGGTCTTTGCGTGACTTGGTGATTGTGTCATTGCTGTTGACAACATTGCGCTGGGTCATTACAGCGTATTTTGCCAATCATCTTATATTACTGATTTTTTCGCAGTGCTTGCATGCATTCAGTTTCGCTTTATTGCATGTTGTTTCTATCAGTTATATCGGCCTCTTTTTTCCAGGTAAGCAGCGCTTGCATGGACAGGCCCTTTATAGCGGATTGGGGTTTGGTTTAGGGGGAGCGATTGGCGCTTATTTTGCTGGAATCACGTGGGCATCATATGGCTCTCAGTTCGTATTTATGTCAGCAGCCGGTATCGCCTTTGTTGCTGTAATGATTGCTTGGTATGGCTTACCACGAAAAAATGGATTAAGTTAAGTAATGGGGGAAGCATTTAAAATGCTAATCCAAATTAATGGCTAATTAAGGGAATGACGAATGAAAATTAATATTGAATTTGATATGACACCTGAAGAATTTAGACGGGTTATGGGATTGCCAGATGTGCAGGAGCTGCAAGGTGAGGTGATGAAGGCCATGACAGAAAAAATGATGTCAGGTGAAGAAGGCTATGATGCAATGAGTTTATTTAAACCTATGATGGCAGAAAATATGAAGTCTGTTGATCAGGTTCAGAAAACGTTTGTTGATCTTATGTCAGGGTATATGAAGGGAGGAGCATCTCCTAAGAGTTCTAATGGCTAATGAATAAACAATTGATAAATTAATAGCTGACTTAACTATCAACGTATCGACTTTTTCTCAATTATATACTATTATTAATTTTATCGATTAGTGCAGGGATTACTCTCGCTGATCGAGCTTTAGAGCGAGTGCTCGCGATAAAATAGAGTATATCCTCTAATGTTTCATTTTTTATTAAATTGATTGCTTGCGTAATATTTTTTTATATTATGTAAGCATGAGCTTTTTTTACATTGTGTTACTGATGAAAAACATTACTCATACCTAGTACGTATTTTTCTGAAATAATGTTACTTTTAGTGGCATCTGTAACACAATTGTAAGATATTTGCTCGTACACTGTTTGTGCCATATCGGAAAACAAAACCTTGACGGAGTAAGACCATGCAAGAAAATATCTTAAACGCATTTGCGGAACAAACTAAAAACCTATACAGCCCAATGCAAAAATTTAGTGCACTGTTTGTTGGCAACATGGAAAAAATGACTGAATTTCAACTGAATGCAATTAAATCGTATGCAGAAGTTGGTATTAATCAGATGAAAAAAGCCGCTGAAATTAAGGATGCTGATTCTATGCGTTCTTTCTCTTCTTCTCAGGCAGAAGCAACGACTGAATTGAATAAAAAAATTATGGAAGATGCTAAGTCTCTTTCTGAAATGGCGACTGAATTTAAAGGTCAGGTTGAAGCTATTATGGAAGAAACTCGCGGAACTGCGACTTCAGCAGCAGAAGCAGCGACATCTACTACTAAAGCTAAAACGACTAAAGCAGCATAATCGCTTTAGTTAATTAAACCGCTAGCGAGTAACGGCTAAGGCTCGCTACTTCTAGCGGTTTTTTTATAGTTTTTTATCGATACTTCTTATCGATATTTGTTTTTTCAGGGATTAAAAAATGAGTCAACCAGTTGAAAATACCATTACCGATTTTATGGAAATGGCAACCAAGGCCAGTGATCAAGCTTATCGTTTTTGGCAAAAAGCAGCGAATCAAGAAACCAGTAATGACGATCCTTCTGCTTCAATAATGAATGATTTTAGCAAGGCGTTTGAAGAGCTGGGTGAGGCTTTTTATCGAAACCCAAATAAGATTATCGCTGATCAAGTTCAACTGATGCAAAAGCAACAAGCGCTTTTTCAAAGTACGGCATTGAGATTTTTAGGCCAAGAAGTAGAGCCTGTTATTTGTCCTGAAAAAGATGATCACCGTTTTAAAGATGCTGATTGGACTGATAATGTAATGTTTGATTACATTAAACAGTTATACCTTTTACAAAGTAAGTCATTAACCGACATGATTGGTGATGCAGATGGTTTATCTGAGAAGAGCCGTCAAAAAGTTGATTATTTAATGCGTCAATTTGTGAGCGCTTTATCACCAACAAATTTTGCTGGTTTGAATCCAGAAGTTATCCGTAAAACATTAGAAACGGGTGGTGCTAATTTATTAGACGGAATGGAACAGTTATTAAAAGATTTGGATGCGAGTCAAGCAGGCAGTCTTAATGTTTCTATGACGGATATGAATGCGTTTACTATTGGAAAAAATGTTGCGACAACAGAAGGTAAGGTCGTTTTTCAAACTGATATGATGCAGTTGATTCAATATTCGCCAACCACTGCAAAAGTTCAAAAACGTCCATTATTAGTGATTCCTCCTTTCATTAATAAATATTATATTTTAGATTTGCGCGAAAAGAATTCTTACCTTAAATGGTTGGTTGATCAGGGCCATACGGTATTTTGTATTTCTTGGGTTAACCCAGGACCAAGTTTGCGTAATAAAAACTTTGAAGATTATATGATTGAGGGCCCTGTCGCCGCACTTGATGCTATTGAAAAAGCGACGGGTGAGAAAGATATTAATGCCATTGGTTATTGTCTGGGTGGTACATTATTAGCGACAACCTTGAGTTATTTGCAAAAGAAAAAAGACGAGCGCATTAAGTCGGCAACCTTTTTAGCGACCTTGATCGATTTTAAAGATCCGGGTGAAATAGGCGTATTCATTAATGATACGGCGATTTCTGCATTAGAAAAGCAAATGGATGCGGTTGGCTACTTTGATGGTCGTGCAATGGCTTTCAGTTTTAATACCTTGCGCGAGAATGATTTATTTTGGTCGTTCTTTATTAATAACTATTTGAAAGGCGAGCGTCCTTCAGCCTTTGATTTATTGTACTGGAACTCAGATTCTACAAACTTACCTGCAACAATGCATTCTTATTACCTACGTAACATGTATTTGCATAATAAGTTAATTGAAAAAGATGGTCTGGAATTAGCTGGGGTTAAAATTGATCTATCAGCGGTTAAGATTCCAGCGTACTTCTTATCGACAGCACAAGACCACATCGCGCGCTGGAAGGGTACTTATGACGGTGCTAAAAGCTTCTCTGGTAATACACGCTTTGTCTTAGGTGGTTCTGGTCATATTGCTGGGGTAATTAATCCTCCGAAAGCCAATAAATATGGTTATTGGACGAATGACGCTTTGCCTGAAACTGCTGATGCGTGGTATCAGGATGCAAAACAAAATGATGGCTCTTGGTGGACCGACTGGCAGCAGTGGGCGACGAAAGATGATAAAGCCAAAGTGGCAAAGCGTATCCCAGGTACAGGTGAGTTAAAAGTTATTGAAGATGCGCCGGGAAGTTACGTTCAAGCAAAAGTATTGAACGTTATGGGTAAGTAGTTGTCACAATCGATAACAAGTTTTCAAGGTGTATTGTAAAAGTATCCTTTGACTAGTTTTCACTTCAGTTAGATCCTTTTGCCGGCGATTGTAATATTTAACAATATTATTTAATCAGCCGGCATTTTTTATTCTGTCAAAATAACTTATGATGCAGACTTACTATTATTATCCTTCAGATAGGTGGTCGTTTAACTGTGTCATCGTATGATCAAGAGTCGATAGTTTACGGTGTTATTCGAGATGTTCCCACAGGTGGGGAGCTTGAAGCATACCGACGCCGACGTAAAAATTGGGCGGCTATTCAGGAATTACCTTCTAATTTGGATGATGATTGGCCCTTTTTATCGCGTGAAATGTTTTCTATGCCAGGGCCCGATATTTATTCTGGTACTTTTAATACCCAGTTAATCCACTTTGCCGCTTCTTATAATTCAATAGAGTATGAATGGGAGCGATGGATTAGTCGCTTTGAGGCGATGCTTCGCTCTATGTATTGGTTGAGTGCAACAGTGCATTTAGAGACCGAATTGTCGGGCAAACATACTTTTTCTTGGGAAAGTACCGGTGCTGGGCATAATCCAAGCGATTCTGAGCTCAAGATGGTCTGTGAGTGGGAACGAGAGTCTACTTTCAGTACTCGCCCAAGATCTTAGTCTTTTTATTTTTCTTAGAGAAATTCGATGTCGACAATAAATGATGGACCACCCGACTATGAAGATGATGAGGCGGGTGTTATAGAAATTCCTTATCAAACATTGTCTGCTGATGCCCTAGAAGGCATTGTTCAAGAATTTGCGAGCCGTGATGGTACGGATTATGGTGAGGTTGAGTTCAGTTTGGCAGATAAAGTCATGCAGGTTGAGGCGCAATTAAAAAGCGGTCATTTGAGTCTATTATTTGACCCTGTCAGTCAAAGCTGCCAAATTGTTAATAGCCGAGATTGGAAGGCTAATGTGTCACTAGCGCATTGATCAAAAAATAGGGGGTTGTATGAGTGATCTTTCCCGCCAACGCTTAAAAAGTACCATCGCTACTGCCTTGCTAAATATTGATGATATGAAGCACGATCTTGCGATCATTCGTGATCAGTGTAAGTTATTAGAAGAAGAAATGCGGGCTATTAGAGTGCGCTCTAAGCGATCTCGTATGCACGCAGTCCCTCAGCAAATATCGCAGCACATAGCAAAGACCAAGAACAGCGCTTAGTTAAGTGATGCTATTAGCGTTTATTTCTTACCATTTCCCGAATAAAAAATCGGCCAGGCAGAAGAGCTTCGGCGTGATTTTTAGCGAGAGGGAAGTTCTCTCCACAAATATAAGCTGCGATAAGCTCCGCGCACAGCGGGGCTGATGTGAGTCCGCGTGAACCATGCCCAATATTCACATATAGGCCAGGATGAAACGCGACTTTTTGTCTTGGATAGCGTGCTAAGTTTTTACGAATGGCCGTAAAATCTTGATCAAATACTTGCTCATTAATCAGCGGCCCTGCCATGGGCAAATAATCTGGGGTCGTGCAGCGAAATCCTGTGCGCCCAGGAAAACTCTCAGCGGCTTGTTTTTGTAATTGGTGATGGAGCTGCTGAAACTCTTCCCCAAAATCCTCCAGATAATGAAAGTTTTTTTGATGATCGCTTAGGCGCATTTCTGTTTCGTTATCTTTCATGTTGTAGCTTGCCCCTAAACAGAATTTGCCTTGATGCGCAGGTGCAATGTAGCCTTTTCCGCACAGTACGGTTTTTAGACCAATGGGGTTCTGTTGTAAGGCTTCTACCGATTGATCAAGGTAGGTTAACTGACCACGAATGGATTTAGTGGGGAGGTAGCTGTCGCTTAAGAGCTCTTGGCTTTGGTTAGCGCAGGCGATGACCACATGACTAAACCCTTTGCTTTCTTTAAATTCCGTTAGGTTTTTGATATGTGCTTTTTCAATACGAATCAGCGGATGTTTAAGCAATTCTTGGCAGAGTCTTTGTGGGCTCACCCAGCCTGCTTCAGGAAAGAATAAGCCGCCACAGTTCATGGTTATACCACTGATCGTGGATGCTTCTTTTTGATCGATGCTGTGCAGTAGTTGTGACGGGTAGTCGGTATTGGTAATGAATTTTTGTTGGCGTAAGGCTTCTTTTTCGCTGCTGGCCAATTGAATTAATCCGCAATTATCCCAGCCATCACCTGCTTCTAAATGTTGATGCAGCCAGCGTAAGGATTGCAGATAGCCTTGTACATAAATTTCACTATGGGTCGCTTCTCCTGCCGCAAGTTTTGCGTACATGGCCCCTTGAGGGTTGCCGGATGCTTCGGTTGCGATTCCGTGTTTATCAAAAATAGTGACAGCAATGCCTCGGCGAGCGAGGGCATAAGCGGTAGTGCAGCCAGCAATACCTGCACCGATAATGGCGATGTTTTTGATCGCTTTTATGTCAGGTTTGAGCCAAGGCTTGAGCGTATTAAAAGGACTGTTTAAAGGGCCTTGGCTTTGAATGAATTCACCGTGCATCATCTCACGTTTCATGCCAAAGCCCGAAACTTTACTCAGCTTGAATCCGGCGGCAGAGAGAGCACGACGAACGTCTCCTGCGGCGGTGAAGGTTGCAAGGCTGGTATTTGCGCGACTGAGTTGGGTCATTGATGAATAGAGTATTTCGCTCCACATATCTGGGTTCTTTGCGGGAGCAAAGCCATCAAGATACCAAGCATCAATAGGGCCATTAAGCTGTGGGAGTGCACTATTAATATCATCGAAAATCAGCGTTAGGGTAAGGTTCTGATGTTTAAACTGCAGGCTATGAAAGCCTTTAATTAATAGCGGGTACTCTGCCGTGAGTTGGTCTGTTAGATGTTTCAGTTGGGGAAATAAACTCAGCGCTTGTGATATTTGATCTTTGTTCAGTGGAAATTTTTCAATACTGATGTAGTGAAGGTGATTGCTGTGTTGATGAGTGCTGGCGTGAGTCACATCGTTTTTAGCTTGGAATTCGATCCATTCAAGCCAGGTTAATATAAAATTAAGCCCTGTTCCGAATCCTGTTTCTACTAAGGTAAAGCTGCCTTGGTGCTGCTTCCATCGTGTCGGTAAGCGACTTGGGTTGATATATACAAAACGACTTTCATCAATGCCGCTATCGGTATTGAAGTAAACGTCATTAAAATCATCTGAAAAAGGCTGACCCTCTGCGTCCCAATGTATTTGTGCAGGGCGTAATTCTTGTTGCTGAAGAGAGTGTTTCGCAGTGGCTTTTTCAGTGGGGTTTTTCAAGGTTTTAGCTCGTAAGAATAACAGTGGCTGCTATTTTAGCCTGAGCTGAGGGTCTAAACAAACGACTCTGTCTTTTTCAATTCTGAAGATTTAGGACAAAGTCGTTATTGGCGATCAATAATCAATCTTCTTTTGTTTTTAAACGTATCATTTTTATCACAACAGGGTTTACCGGCACATCCCCAGATTTTGTGCGTACACGGGCAATAGCATCAACAACGTCCATGCCTTTGGTGACTTTACCAAATACGGCATAGCCATAATCACGACCGCCATGATTCAAAAAATCGTTGTCTTTGTGATTGATAAAGAATTGGCTGGTGGCGCTATCAACAACGCCTGTACGAGCCATGGCTAAGGTTCCACGATCATTCTTCAGGCCGTTCTTAGCTTCATTTTTAATCATTGCTTGTGTTGGTTTTTGACGCATGTGTTTATCAAAACCGCCACCTTGGACCATGAAGTTATTGATCACACGATGGAAGATCGTATTGTTGTAGTGCCCACTTTCAACATATTGTAAAAAATTGGCAACGGAAATAGGGGCTTTTTCCGCATTGAGTTCAACTTCAATTTTTCCCATGTTCGTTTCGATAATGACATCAACGGTTTTGGTATTGCTAACAGCTGGCAGCGGTGAGGCAGGAACTTCAGCTTGAGCAGTAAAGGATAGCGACAGTAGTAAGCTAAGCGCTAAGGTAATAGAACGCATGGTTCAGATCTCCAAACAGGTATGATGGTTATTTATAGAATGTGAGCATCATAATAGAGATCTGAAGTAAGTGCACCTTTCGTCTGTTAGCTTGATTTAAGCTGGTCGTGCAAGGCCGCATATTGCTGTGTGATTTTGTCCATTCGTTTCAGCATACTTTCTGTTGTACGTGAAATGACGTGCGGTGCATAGTTTCCTGAAGACAGTTGTTTGAAACCTGATTTTGAAAATTTTAACTGGGCTTCAACTTTTTTTAATGCTTGTGTTATTTCTAAGCTATTTTCTGGGGCTTTCATTAAGCTTGCTAGGCCTTGCTCGAATTCAGCTAGGCTGGTTTCAAATCGATTAACGGTGGTGCTTTGGCGTTGTCCTGCTAGGTGTGCAAAATAATATTTAGCCATACGCTGGCTTAGCATGCGCTGGCGTCCTGAGGTATTGACGAGGAGGGCGCTGGAGCTTCCGGAAAAATATTGAATGTCTAAAACTACTTGATGGCTTCTGGCGACAAGTTCTTCGCCTAATAAGATGAGTTCAGGAATTCTTTTTATTTCAGGTTGCTCTTGTACGATCTGTTCTACTTTATTCCATTGCTGTTGAACGGTTTTTAAGTTGTCTGAAATATTGCTATTAGGGGCGTAGCGGGTTAATTGCTGAAGCTGTTCTTGAAACAGCTGTATTGCACCTTGCAATTGAACATTGGCTTTTTCAGTATCAACATCAATACTCAATTGAATGTAGGCTTTAACCATGCGCTCGCTGAGCATGCGCTGGCGTCCCGCGATATTAATGGCCGTGCCATCGCTGATTTGTGCGTAAGGTAGGGTTTCTAGCGCAATTGTATTGGCATGAGCGCTTGTATGTATGAGTGCTGAAAAAATGAGAAAGGCGGTGGCAAGAGGCTTGCCTATTATTAGGCTTGTCAGGTTGTTTATGGTCATTTGAATGAGCTCGATCAAAATATAGCTTCACTATAGTATTGGTCGAGCTTGAACTCAAAAAATGTACAGAATGTAATAGCACTTTTGATGTTAAAGGGTGCTATTACTTGGCGGGGTGATTATTAAGACCAGCCGCCTGATTTACGGCCACCGCGCATGGCGGGAATGGCTAAGCCTAATATAATACCTAGAATGATTAAGGCGCCACCGATGATCATGAACGTGCGGTCTTTGTCATCTTTTAGTCGTGTATTATCAGCGGTTAATGTTTCTAACTGAATTTCTAGCTCTTGATTGCGTTTGGTTAGTTTGATGTTTTTACTATCAAGCTCTAGAGCGTTGGCTGAAATGTCAGTAATACGTTTTAATTCTTTTTCTAACGCTTTCTTTTCGCGACTTAGGCTTGAGCGATCACCACTTAAGGTGGATGTTTCTTTGGCCAACTCTTCTGTTTGCTGTTTAAGGGTATCAAGCTCTGCCTGTACTTTATTAAGCTTGCGTTCAGACAGAATAAGCTTTTCTTTGGCGACAGGTTCATTGACTAAGAACTGCGTCAATACCCAACCTTCGGTTCCTTTGTCGTTTTTAACTTTGGTGTATTTTTTATCTTCTGTCATTTCAAGATAAATAAGGTGTGAGCCGCTAGACAGTGTTTTTATAATACGAAATTCATTACCTGGGCCGCTGCGCATTTGTAGCCATAGCTGGTCACTAACATATCGTTTCTCAACGGCGGCATAGGCTGTTGTTGTCATTAATACTAATAAAAGCATGCAAAATAAGTGTTTCACAAAAATCCCCTAATTCTTCTAATTTTATTGCTGTAACTGATTTTTCAATTGTACACGTTTAGCCTGCTGTTTTAAGCAGATGAGCGCATTTTACTGTATTTAGGGTAGTACTTTCTTGAACGGTTTAACAATAACGTGTTGATAAACCCCTGCACCGATGTAAGGATCTTCATTAGCCCATGCTTGTGCGCTGGTTAATGAATCAAATTCTGCAACAACTAAGCTGCCAGTAAAGCCTTCAGCTCCTGGATCTTCACTATCGATAGCCGGGTGCGGCCCTGCAATTAATAAACGACCTTCGGCTTTTAGCGTTTCTAGGCGTTCAATGTGCGCAGGACGTACCGATAAGCGCTTTTCTAAACTGTTTTCTACATCTTGACTGATAATGGCGTACCACATATTAATTTTCCTCGCCTTTGGAGTTGTTAGATAAGTATAGGTAGAACGATTAAGCCACGTATTTCATTTGTGGAACAATACCCTAAAGCATACAATGGTTAGGCATTATTGAGGAATTTTTATGGCTTCGCAAATAGACCTTCATTGTCATACTACCGCATCGGACGGAGCGTTAGCGCCAGAAGCGTTGGTTGATCGTGCAGTAGATCGTAATATTAAAATATTGGCGATTACCGATCACGATACCATGGTGGGTTATCGTCAGGTGAAAGACTATGCGAATGAGCGTGGTTTGAGATTGATTCCTGGTATTGAACTTTCTTCGCAATGGCGAGGCATGGGCATTCATGTTGTTGGTTTGGGTATGGACCCAACGCATCCTATTATTGTTGAGGCTGAGCGTTCACAGACAGATGTCCGTCGTGAGCGAGCTAAGACAATTGCTTTGCGCTTAGAAAAAAAGCTGCAAAAGAAAATTGATTTCTCAGCGGTTGAGGCTTTAGCCGGAGGCGAAATCGGTCGCCCGCATTTTGCTCAGTACCTGGTTGAAAACGGCATGGTGAGTGATCGCCAAACAGCGTTTAAAAAATATTTGGGTGCTGGTAAAGTGGGAGATGTGAAGTCTGGCTGGCCCGATATGGAGACTGTGGTTAAGTGGATTGTCGAAAGTGGTGGTCAAGCGGTTTTGGCCCACCCACATCATTATAATCTGACTCGTACTAAATTATTGGATTGCATTGCTGCGTTTCAATATGCTGGCGGCCAAGCTATGGAAATTTGCTGTGGTTTAATGGATAAAAATCAGTCAGGTCAATTGAAGAAGATTGCTCAAGACGAAGGTTTGTTGGGGTCGTGTGGCAGTGATTTTCATGGCCCTAATAAGTTTGGTTTGGATTTAGGCGTTATGCCTCCGTTTCCTGAGCCTGCTGATCTTGGTCATGTTTTGAGTGCCATTCAAGCATAAAGATAGACATCTTTTGGTTATATTGTTAAAACTCACTTTTTTTGTAATTCGAAAGTGAGTAGACAATGGGTCTCTTGAATAACCAGGCAGTAAATAAGCTTCGCTCTATAGGTTTGGTGCCGCAAATTATTATAGGCATTATTGCGGGCTGTCTATTGGCATTGGCTGCGCCGGAGGCTGCACAATCTTTATCTATTTTGGGGTTGTTCTTTGTTTCAGCGCTAAAAGCGGTTGCGCCAATTTTGGTCTTTGTATTAGTCGCTTCTGCGATAGCCAATCAAAATACCGACGGTGATGTTAGCTTGAAGCCGATTGTTGGTTTGTATTTTTTTGGTACCTTGATGGCGGCTTTTGTCGCCGTTGCATTGAGTTTTCTATTTCCAACTACTTTGACATTGAATCTTGTGGGAGCAATAGAAAATCCACCACAAGGATTGCTTGAAATATTGCATACCTTGTTATTCAAAATGGTTGTTAACCCTATTGATGCTATCGCGTCCGCTAATTTTGTAGGGATTTTAGTATGGGGAATTGCTTTGGGATTTGCGATGAAGAAGAGCAGTGAAAGCAGTAAGCTTTTTATGTTCGATATCTCTCATGCGATTGCTGCGCTTGTAAAAATGGTTATTAAGCTCGCACCGATTGGTATTTTTGGTTTAGTCGCCAATACGGTGGCAACGACAGGTTTTGAGACCATAGGAGAGTATGGTCATTTAGTGGCCGTATTGCTCGCGTCTATGCTGACCATTGCATTGATTGTGAATCCGATGATCGTATTTGCATTAACTCGTCAAAACCCTTATCCCTTAGTCTTTACCTGTTTGCGTGAGTCAGGCATTACGGCATTTTTCACCCGCAGTTCTGCTGCCAATATTCCTGTCAATATGGCGCTGTGTGAAAAGCTGGGTGTCCATGAAGATGTGTATTCAATTTCTGTTCCTTTGGGGGCAACGGTCAATATGGCAGGTGCCGCTATTACTATAACCGTATTAACCTTGGCTGCTGCTCATACGCTGGGTATGCAAATTGACTTTGGTACCGCTATTCTATTGAGTGTGGTGGCTTCTATTTCTGCCTGTGGTGCGTCAGGTGTTGCTGGTGGATCGTTATTATTAGTGCCCCTGGCTTGTGGTTTGTTTGGTATTGCCGGTGACATTGCTATGCAGGTTGTCGCTATTGGTTTTGTTATTGGGGTTATTCAAGATTCAGCGGAAACCGCTTTGAATAGTTCAACGGATGTTGTTTTCTCAGCAGCGGCTTCGCAGTACGTTGCAAGTAAAGCTTAACGGCTTGTTAAATACTGAAGTAATATAAAGCATCAATGTAGAGGATTCACTATGAGCCAATTTTTTCAGATTCACCCGGAAAACCCGCAAGCACGTTTGGTGAAACAAGCGGCTGAAATTATTCGGCAGGGCGGACTGGCCGTATTACCAACCGATTGTGCTTATGTATTGGTATGCCATATAGGTGACAAATCGGCTATGGAGCGTATGCGGTCGTTGCGCCAGCTGAATGAAAAGCACAATTACACATTGTTATGTCGAGACCTGTCAGAGCTATCTAATTATGCCAAGGTTGATAATGCGACGTATCGTCAATTGAAGCAGCATACTCCAGGGGCGTTCACGTTTATTTTGAACGCTACCAAAGAGGTTCCAAAGCGTCTAATTCAGCCGAAGAAAAAAACCATTGGCATGCGTGTGCCTGATAATTCCATTCTATTGGCCATTTTAGAAGAGCTCAACGAGCCTTTGATGTCGACGTCATTGATTATGCCAGGAGATGAATTGCCTCTTTCAGACCCTTATGATATTCGCCAAACGTTAGAGCACAGCCTTGATCTTGTTATTGATGGGGGTTATTGCGGACTAGAAGCCACAACGGTAATTGATTTAACCGAGGATGACGTTGTGCTATTACGCCAAGGCGTAGGGGATGCTTCTGCTTTTTTAGACTAATGCTTCTTGGGTCTCGATTACCCTGAATTTAATCCTTAAATTAGATGCGTATTTTAGGTATGATGACGGGTTTTCGTACCGCCACTTTTATGTCATCTAATATTAGATTCAAATTCGGCGATCAGTATCCATGTATAAGTGAGCATTTGATGAGCAAGCAACGCGTTTTAACCGGAATTACCACCACAGGTACTCCACATCTTGGTAATTATGTCGGCGCTATCCGTCCAGCAATTGAAGCGAGTCAAAATAGTGAAATCGACTCTTTTTTCTTCTTGGCGGATTATCATGCTTTGATTAAATGCCAAGATCCTAAGCTTGTTCATCAGTCTACTATGGAAATTGCGGCCACTTGGCTCGCCTTGGGTCTTGATACCGACAATACCCTATTCTATCGCCAATCTGATATTCGTGAAATTCCTGAACTGACTTGGATGCTGAACTGTGTTTGCGGCAAAGGTTTGATGAACCGTGCCCATGCTTATAAAGGCGCGGTCGATGCCAATGTTGAAAGTGGTGAAGACGCTGATAAAGCCATCACTATGGGATTATTCAGCTACCCGGTGTTAATGGCGGCGGATATTCTTATGTTTGGCGCTAACAAAGTGCCCGTCGGTAAAGATCAGATTCAGCACGTTGAAATGGCGCGTGATCTTGCTCAGCGTTTTAATCATATCTATGCCAGTAAAAAACAGCCTATTTTCACTTTACCTGAATACGAAGTCGGTGATGATGTCGCTATTTTACAAGGTCTTGATGGCCGTAAAATGAGTAAGAGTTATGGTAATACCATTCCATTATTCTTAACTGAAAAACAGCTGCAAAAGCACATCAATAAGATTCAAACCAACCTACTAGAGCCAGGCGAAGCAAAAGATCCTGATGACTCAACGGTTTTCCAAATTTGGAATGCGTTTGCTAACGAAGAACAAACGGCTGAGATGCGTCAGGCATTTGCTGATGGAATCGGTTGGGGCGATGCTAAAAAGCGTTTATTCACCTTAATCAATGAAGAAATTGGTGATGCGCGCGAGCGTTATAATGATTTATTAACGCGTCCGCAAGATATTGAAGAAGAGTTGCAAAAAGGTGCGAATAAAGCACGAATTCAGAGCCAGAGCATGATCGAAACTGTGCGCCAGGCTGTTGGCATTTATGGTTTAAAATAAGCATGACGAAGGCTTCAGACTCTCAACAGAATGATCTTGTAAGCGATGCTGAAAATGCATCGCCAGAGATTTCTTCGCCTGAAAATAATGAGTCTGTTATTAAAGAACCTGTTGTTAATGGGCCTGTTGTTAATGGGCCT